>Ga0265299_10000469_pt1 | contig 50422 bp, 35 predicted proteins | sample AusTroGonzalo_MG_4_FD_193485 | JGI IMG/M metagenome (GOLD analysis project Ga0265299, IMG submission 193485) | Bovine rumen microbial communities from tropical cattle in Woodstock, Queensland, Australia - Gonzalo_02 | ecosystem: Host-associated > Mammals > Digestive system > Stomach > Rumen ...
CCAACCTGTCCCTGGAGCTCTTCAATCAAGCCTTTCAAGTAGTTAATGTCTTGATTGTGTTGGTCAACAACTTCCTGGAGAGTTGCATTGTCAGCGAACTTTCCGTTCAACTCTTGATACCAATCTCCACTTGTATCCTTACAAGATACAAACATTCCCAAAGAGACCGTTACGGCCCCCATCAGGAGAATTTGAAATAATTTTCTTTTCATAACAGTTTTATATCGATATATGTTTAGTGTTGTTTACATAATTGCACACTACTCCCAGCTAGCGGGAGCTATTCAAGTACAAAAGTATAACTATATTATGACATATAGATAACTTTTAACGTCCGTTTAAGAAAATTTAACAGTTTGGCGCATTTTCCTCCATAAAATTTGGTTGTTAAGAAGATAAAGTATAACTTTGCAACCCGAAAAAAATTACTAATCACATGAATTTTGTAGAGGAACTTAAATGGCGAGGCATGATTCATCAGATGATGCCTGGAACTGAAGAACTTTTTGAAAAGGAGATTGTTACAGCATATGTCGGTATTGACCCCACCGCAGATAGTTTGCATATTGGCCACCTCTGTGGTGTGATGATGTTACGTCATCTACAGCAGGCAGGACACAAACCACTGGCCCTTGTAGGCGGTGCTACGGGTATGATTGGCGACCCCAGTGGTAAAAGCCAAGAGCGTAACCTGCTGAACGAGGAAACATTACGCCATAACGTAGAGTGCATCAAAGCACAGTTGAGCCGATTCCTGGATTTTAATAGCGATGCTCCGAATGCAGCCGAGTTGGTAAACAACTACGACTGGATGAAGAATTTCTCATTCTTGGAGTTCGCCCGCGAGATTGGCAAGTGTATTACTGTTAACTACATGATGGCTAAGGACAGTGTTAAGCGTCGTCTGAATGGCGAGGCTCAGGACGGTATGTCTTTCACTGAATTCACCTACCAACTGCTGCAGGGCTACGATTTTCTGCACCTCTACGAAACCAAGAACTGCAAGCTTCAGATGGGTGGTAGCGACCAATGGGGTAACATCACCACAGGTACTGAACTGATACGCCGCAAACTGGGTGCCGACAACGAGGCATTTGCCCTCACCTGCCCTCTTATCACTAAAGCTGACGGAAAGAAGTTCGGTAAGACTGAAAAAGGAAACATCTGGCTCGACCGCAACCGTACCAGCCCCTACACCTTCTACCAATTCTGGTTGAATGTTGCTGACGAGGACGCTGAGCGCTACATCAAGATATTCACCTCGTTAGATAAGGCTACCATTGACGCCCTTATTGAGGAGCATCGTCAGGATCCTGGTCGTCGTGTTCTCCAAAAGCGTTTGGCCGAGGAGGTTACCATTCTTGTACACAGTCGCGAGGACTACGAACTGGCACTGGAGGCCAGCAACATCCTCTTTGGAAAGGCAACAAAGGAAAGCCTTACTAAATTGGACGAGCAAACCCTATTGGATGTATTCTCCGGCGTTCCACAGTTCGAGATAAGCCGTTCTTTGTTGGAAGGCGAGGGCGCAAAGGCCATTGACTTGTTGGCAGAGCACACAGCCTGCTTCGCTTCTAAGGGCGAGATGCGCAAGCTTACCCAGGGGGGCGGTGTTTCTGTAAACAAAGAGAAACTGGAAGATCCCAACAAGGCTATCACAACTGCGGATCTGCTTGATAACAAATACATTCTGGCCCAGCAGGGTAAGAAGAAGTACTTCCTGCTGATTGTAAAATAAGGCAAGATATAAACATAAAAAGTGAGATTGGCGAAGTTTTTTTACTTTTCCTTTCTCACTTTTCACTTTTCTTTATATCTTTGCACCCGCAATCCGAAAAAGATTGGGATAGGATTGGGCTATGGTGTAATGGTAGCACAAGACATTTTGGTCGTCTTAGTCCTGGTTCGAACCCGGGTAGCCCAACCCAAAAAGAAGCGCTGGTTCTCAATTGAGCCGGCGCTTCTTTTTATTAATACACGAATACAAGTTCGCCACCTTTCTTTAACTCAGATACAGCAATACGATAATTCTGTAACAATTTGCCGTTCCAAGTTGCATATTTCAACGGCTGATTCTTGCCAGTTCTACCCTTAGTGCTGACAATAACATTATTATCGCCGATACGCATTGTTACCTTATCAAAGAGGGGCGAGAACACCTCGTATTGTGCTTCACCAACTACCAAAGGATAAAGGCCGATACTGGCAAAGACATACCATGCACTCATAGCACCATCGTCTTCGTCCATCTCAGGAGCATAGCCACGTGGAGCATTAGCGAAGGCACAACCTATCCAAGGCGTGGGATAGGCATCATTGCCACCATAACGGTGGGTTACCACCTCTGTTGCCAAGGGGCGAACCGTGAGCCCAGTCTTCTCGGGCATTCCTAAACGGGCAAAAAGGAAGGGAACGTGAATGTCAGGCTCATTTCCCTGATTGTATAGTTCCTTTTCAAAGAAAGTCACCAACTCCTGTCCCAATTCTTTCTTTCCCACCATATTTATCATACGGTCCAAGAACATAGGAGCACCCCACCTGTATTGCCATCGAGTACCTTGATACAGGCCGTTACCACGCATCTTTACGAAGGAATCGTCTATCTTCTGGAACTCACGGGGCCAGATGCTGTCGAAAATCTCTTCGCCCCGGGCTGTCCACTTCCTTGCATCCTCTTGCATACCCAATTCTCCAGCCAACTGGCCTAAAGCCCAGAAATCACCTGCAGCCTCTAGGCATTGGTCGGGACTCTTCAGAGAGAGACGCTTCACCTCTTCTGTCATACCAGGATAGGCACTACGCAAGTTGGGGATGATGACACCCTGACGGTAAGCATCCAGTAAAGTGGCAATAGCATGCTCCGTACGTACGGTAGGTACGCACTCATACTGGGTACTCCAGTCCTTCTTGCCTGTAATATACAAGGTAGCTAAAGATTGCATGATATCACTGGACCTGCGGGGGTCAAGCAACGTTATCAAAGGGAACTTAGTGCGATAGGTGTCCCACAGAGACCAAGAGCTGTAATACGTAAAGCCATTCTCCTCGTACTCCTTACCGTCTGTACCCAGATAATGCTTCATCTTGCCGTCCGTAACCACAAAGGGACTGTGGAATGTACGGTACAACGATGTATAGAAGATCGTACGCTGATCAGCCGTTCCGCCCTCCACCTTTACAGAAGAGAGCAACTGACGCCATTCTTGCTGAGCCTCCTCCACCATAGAGAGGAAGTCTTTACGCCATACATCATTTTCTTTCATGGCATCCAATTCCTTCTCAAGACCTGTGGAAAGGACAATACGTACCTCCACATAACGGGCCGACAGGTTGGGGAAGGTCAGTTTCTTCCTGCCACCATCCAACTCCTGCATCTCGAAAGGCTCTGATGTATACAGCCTGTAATACAGGTGATAATTGCCTCGGCGACAGGTATTAGCACAGTCAATATAGCCCTGTCCTACGTTCTCGCCTGTCTTACTGAAAGATGACTTATAGACCTTATCGAAAGCTGTTCCCGGATCTAATAGCAACACCGCTTTCCGAGCCGATGGAAATGAGAAGCGCTCCACTGCCATACGTCTGTTCGCGGTTGCCGTGAACCATACACCATTGCTCAGCTGAACACTATAATAGCCAGGAGAGGCCTGCTCTGTACTCTTTATCAGGTGTACATCATCCCCCGTCTCATCAGGCATCAGGGAAACGTTTCCTCCACAACCGCTACCGCCTACTCCGGATAGACGATTCACGGAGAAACCTGAAATTTGCGTCACCTCGTAATCGTAGCCAGGATGCTGGCGAGGCTTGCTATCGGGACAAACTTGAACCTGGCTGTAGGGCATACAAGCTCCTGGAGTCATCTGCCCAAAGTCGTCAGCCGTACCAATGTACAGATTTACATTATCCAGCACATCCTGTGCAGATATCCCCGTTGTAACAACCGAACACAGCAATAAAGCAATAGAGAATATTCTTATCATATCGTGTAAATGTTTAAGCCTCAGCAGCAGCTAAGAGAAGCTCACTGAGGGTAGGATGAATATGTACCATATCACGCAATTGTTCTACGGTAGTACCCATGCACATCAGCACACTGGCCTCCTGTGCAAGGTCGGCACTATGGGCACCAAACACATGGCAACCCAGAATCTTTCCGGCATTGGGCTCGCTGAACAACTTCAACAATCCTTCTGATTCATTCATGGCTAATGCCTTACCGTTGGCACGATAGAAGGCTTTACGGCATTCAAACTCCACGCCTAGCTCCTTCAACTGATCTTCTGAAGCACCCACACAGGCAGCCTCGGGGGTTGTAAAGATAGCAGCAGGCATGATGTCAAAGCGGATATTGTCCTTTTTGCCCAGAATATGATTCACGGCCCGGATGGCCTGCATCTCAGCAGCATGGGCAAGCATCTGCTTGCCGTTCACATCACCAATGGCGTAAACAGTTGAGAGTTGAGAGTTGACAGTTGAGATTTGGAAATTATCATCAACAGGGATGGAGCCGTTACGGGCCAAAGTGATGCCGGCAGCTTCCAGATTCAGCCCCTCCGTACGGGGTTTGCGACCGGTAGCCATCAGCACAACATCTGCTTCGACGGATTCTTCTTTACCCTTCTGTTCATATACAACATTCGTTCCTCCTTTGCCTTCGGAGAGGGTTGGAGTGAGGCTTTTTACGCCGGCTCCCATCTTAAAGGTGATGCCTTTCTTCTCCAGTGTCTTCCGAAGACGCTTGGCTATGTCGCTATCCATAGCAGGAAGACATTCCTTCAGGAACTCTATAACTGTTACCTCCGAACCGAAACGCTGAAATGCCGAAGCGAACTCCATACCTATAACACCTGCACCTATGATACAGAGACGCTTGGGTAATGTCTCCAACGAAAGAAGACCCGTAGAATCCACCAAGTGCGGGTCATCCAGCCCCTGCACGGGAATCATCTTAGTCTCGGAGCCAGTAGCGATGATGATGTTAACCCCTCTCCAAACCTCTCCCGAGGGCGAGGCCTCTACTGTGTGGGCATCGACAAATCGGGCTTTCTCGCGCACCAGTGTGATGTTGGGGTTGGAGAGAATGCCTTCGACACCTTGACGAAGTTGGGGAACCACCTGTCCCAAGCGTTCGCGAGCCTCATCAAAAGAAGCGGAGTGAACATACGTCTTAGTGGGAATACACCCCACATTCAGACAGGTTCCTCCCACCTCGGCACCTTCAAAGATGACCACCTTCAGACCCTGCTTGGCGGCATATTCAGCGGCGCGGTAACCGCCAGGCCCCGCGCCGATGATAATAAGATCAGTTTTATTCATTGAACATTGAGCATTGAACATTGAAACTGCATTTTGAGCATTAGGATTCCGCCTGAAGTTGACGATATGTTACTATCGGATGCTTGGCAGCAAGCACATCGTCCACACGACCGATGGGGGTAAGGTGCGGAGCCGACTTAACCTCTTCTGGGTTATCCTTAGCCTCCTGAGCTATCTTGCGCATCACACCGATAAAGCCGTCTATCGTCTCCTTACTCTCATTCTCGGTGGGCTCAATCATCAAGCTCTCGTGAAACAACAAGGGGAAGTAGATGGTCGGAGCGTGATAGCCGTAATCCAACAAACGCTTGGCTACATCCATCGTGGTGACACCTGTGCTCTTGTCTTTCAGGCCGTCAAAGACGAACTCATGCTTGCACAATCCATCAATGGGCAGCTCATAAACATCCTTCAAACTTTCCTTAATATAGTTGGCGTTCAGTGTTGCCAGAGGTCCGACCAACTTGATATTCTCACGACCCAGTGAGAGTATGTATGCCAAGGCACGCATAGCTACAGCAAAGTTACCGTGATAGGGAGAAACCTCGGGGAAGAAAGACTCCAATCCCTTTCTTACACCTACGGGGCCGGCACCTGGGCCACCACCGCCATGAGGGGTAGAGAAAGTCTTATGCAGGTTGATATGCATCACATCGAAACCCATATCACCGGGGCGGGCAGCACCCAGCATAGGATTCAGGTTGGCACCGTCATAATACATCAGACCACCTGCGGCATGTACCAGTTTCTCTATCTCAGGAATCTGCTTCTCAAAGAGTCCCAGTGTATTGGGGTTGGTCATCATCATGGCAGCAATCTCTGAGCCTTGCTGAGAGAGCAGTTCCTTCAGGGCTTCCACATCAACGGTACCGTCACTCAGTGACTTCACCTCCACGATATCCAATCCACATACAGCGGCGCTGGCAGGATTGGTTCCGTGAGCTGAATCTGGCACAATAACCAGACGGCGAGCCTCATCGCCTCTGCTCTCGTGGTATTTCTTGATAACCATCAAACCCGTCAATTCGCCATGAGCACCGGCAAAAGGCTTCAACGTAAAGGCGTACAAGCCTGTCAGTTCGCAAAGCGACTTGCACAACTGCTGACATACCTCCTCGGCACCTTCTACAGTCTCTGCGGGCTGCAAGGGATGAAGGCCGGCAAACTGCGGCAGTGCAGCTACCTCCTCATTAATCTTGGGGTTATACTTCATGGTGCAGGAACCCAAGGGATAGAACCCATTGTCCACACCAAAGTTATTAGCACTCAGGTTGGTATAGTGGCGAACCACCGTCATCTCATCACATTCGGGCAGAGCAGCGTCTTCTTTCCTGCGCAATTGTGCCGGAACACTATAGCTGCCAAACTGATTCTTAGGCAGAGAATAGCCAGAACGACCCTCCTGCGATAGCTCGAAAATCAAATTTCCGTATAATCTGTTATTCATAAGGCAGCAATCTTTACAAGGTTATCAACTTCTTCCTTGGTACGCTTCTCTGTAACAGCCAGCATCAGTTGGTCGGCACCCAGTTTGATACCACCGAAGATGCCATTCTCCATCAGACGCTTCTGCAGGGCATCCACATCACCGCTGTAGCGAACCACAAACTCATTAAAGAACGGCTGATTATAAACAAGGCTGAACTTACCTGTCTTCAGCAACTCCTCACACAAATAATGAGCACCGGCATAAGAAAGCTCGGCAGCTTTCTTCAGACCCTGTTTACCCATCAGTGACATGTAAACGGTTGTCCACAATGCCATCAGACTCTGGTTAGAGCAGATATTGCTGGTTGCCTTCTGACGGCGGATATGCTGCTCACGAGCCTGCAGTGTCAGTACAAAGGCACGCTGGCCGCGATTATCCTGTGTCATGCCGACAATACGCCCGGGCATCTTGCGAATCAGTTTTTCTGTACAGCACATATAGCCCACGTAGGGGCCACCCCACTGCATGGGAATACCCAAGCTCTGGCCATCGCCTACAGCTATGTCGGCACCCAATTCTCCGGGTGTCTTCAAGACGGCCAGATCAGCTGCCACACTGTTCATGATGAAGAGTGCCTTCTGGTTATGACAGGCTTCGGCAAAGCCCTCGTAATCCTCTACGATACCATAGAAGTTGGGCTGCTGCACCAGCACACCGGCTACATCAGGTGACAGTTGAGAGGTGACAGTTGAGAGGTCGGTCACTCCATCCTTGGAAGGAATCACCCCTATCTCTATACCGTGAAAGTGAGCATACGTCTTCACCACTGCCAGGATCTTGGGATCTACCGTCTCGCTTACCAGCACCTTATTCTGCTTCTTACCCGCAGCCACAGCCATCATCACAGCTTCGGCCGTTGCAGTTGAACCATCGTACATAGAGGCATTGCTGATGTCCATGCCTGTCAGTTCGGCCATCATGCTCTGATACTCAAAGATATAATGCAATGTACCCTGAGATATCTCTGCCTGATACGGCGTATAGCTGGTCAGGAACTCAGAGCGGCTAAGCAACTGCGGAATAGCACTGGGTGTATAGTGGTCATAGACACCGGCACCGGCGAAGCAAGTCAGCTGCTTGTTCTTGGCGCCCAACTTGTCAAAGAGTTGGCGCACCTCTATTTCGCTCATCTCCTCGGGCAACTGATATTCGCCACGGAAGCGAATTTGCTCGGGAACCTCGGCGTAGAGGTCGTCAAGACTCTTGATACCCACCTTCTGGAACATAGCCTGAAGGTCGGCATCAGTATGAGGAAAGTACTTGTAGTTCATTGAAAATTGAAAATTGAAAATGGAGAATTAAGCATTCTCGCAGAATGCCTCGTATGCCTTAGCATCCATCAGGCTGTCCAGTTCGCTCTTGTCGCTAAGTTCAACCTTGATAATCCAGTTGCCAAAGGCATCCTTGTTCAGCAGTTCGGGCTCATCGTCTAGTGCCTCGTTAACCTCAATGATAGTTCCGCTAACGGGTGAGATGATATCGCTGGCAGCCTTAACGCTCTCTACGGCACCAAACTCCTCACCAGCTGTTACCTCATCGTCTACATCGGGCAGGTCCACATAAACCACATTGCCCAATGCATGCTGAGCATAATCCGTAATACCTATGTAACCAATGTTACCTTCTACCTTTACATACTCGTGTGACTCGCTATAGTAGAGTCCTTCAATTACTGTTGCCATAATATTATTGTTTAATTATTTTTTTTAATTGACGTTATCCCCATCCCTAGGGATGGAGAGGGGTTACTTCTTATAGCTCTTATTATAGAACTGCTTCTTTACCGTCTTGCCGGGGAATACCTTCTTTCGAATCTGAATCTGCACCTCGGTATCCAACTTGGCGTACTGGGCATCAATCAGCGCCATGCACACACTCTTGTCAGTAGAGAGGGTATGATAACCCGTAGTCACCTCGCCGATCGTCTCGCCCTGCATGTTCAGTACGGGATAGCCGTGACGGGGAATAGCCTTGTCGGCCAACTCTATGCCCACAATCTTCTTGGCAGGACCTTCTGCCTTCTGCTTGGCCAGCGCCTCTTTACCGATGAACTCCTGCTTGTCCAGCTTTACGAAGATGCCCAGACCTGCCATGATGGGAGTAATATCTGCTGACAGCTCGTCGCCATACAGGGGCAGACCCACTTCGAAGCGGAGCGTATCGCGGCAGCCCAATCCGCAGGGCTGAACACCGGCTGCTATCAGTTTATCCCAGCACTGCTGGATATATTCGTGCGATGCATAGACCTCGAATCCGTCCTCGCCCGTATAACCTGTTCTTGAAACTATCACATCACCAATGGTCTTTACGGTATAGAATACCAGTTCCGAGCATTTAAGACCTAGCACTTGCTCAACGGTCTTCTCTGCATCAGGCCCCTGAACGGCTATCTGTCCGTAGAAATCGCTGCGGTTCTGGAGGTCGATGTCAAAGCCCTTGGCATTCTCCTGCATCCATGCCCAGTCTTTATCTATGTTGGCCGCATTGATAACCAGGAAGAAGTCATTCTCGCCCATCTTATACACCAGCAGGTCGTCTACCGTACCACCGTTCTCGTAGCACATCATACCATAATATATTTTACCTACGGGTGCACCGGCTATGTCGTTGGTAAAGATATGCTGTACGTATCGCTCGGCATCCTTACCCTTAACGGTTACCTCTCCCATATGAGAGACGTCAAAAACGCCTACCTTCTCGCGTACAGCCATGTGCTCGGGTGTAATGCCAGCATACTGTATGGGCATTTCAAAACCGCCGAAAGGCGAAATCAGGGCACCCAGTGCCACATGTTTTTCATAAAGACAAGTTCTCTTCATTTTTTGTTCTTTTTATTTAAGGTTTTAATATTAGTTTTCAGTCTTTTTCGGAGTAATCGTTATTTACGATGGGAGCTTTTTTGGGGGGCCTCAGAGTCGCTGAATAAATTCACGATTCAGGTACTCCTGTTCTATTTTTCGGATACCTTCTACATCGGCCTCGGTCAGTTGCAGTTCCCCCTGGCATAGTGTCTGACGGATGAACGCTTTCAGTTCCTCGATGTTCAGACTGACATATTCCTTCAGGAACGTAATGCGCTGCCTTACGCTCTCCACGCCGTTCTTCTGCAGTTTCTCGGCTGGTGGTGTGATAGCGTTCAGCATATGCTCCATGTTGGTATCGTAGAGCATCGTACTGTGCACAATGCTACGCCCGGGCAACTGATAGAAGGCCGTTCCGCATACCTTGCGGTCGCCAATCATCACATCGTTGTGTGTCGTCCCTACCGCCTCGACGCCCAGCTTTTGGAGCACGAAGATTATCATCGTCATAAAGCGGTTGAAGGTCATAGGCACATTGTCGCCCTGGGTGATAAAGGAAAGCATAATGTTGTCTTTGTCAGCATAGACGCAACCGCCGCCGCTTTTGCGTCTGAAAATCTCGATCCCATGCTCTCGGCAATAAGGCACATTCACTTCGTTCTGCAACACTTGGTTTCTGCCGAAAATAACGGTAGGTTCCACCTGCCACATAAAGAAGCAGTCCGGCTCGTCTATATTACGCGCCACATACTCTTCCATGGCCAGATAGAACGAGAGGTGTGTGTCTCCCACCAATGATTTGGGTAATGTAATATACTTCATTTCTGCCCGCAAATTTAAGAAAAAAGATACATTCCCTCCAAAATATTCCCCGAAAATATTTTTTTCCTCACGTGGCTGCAATTTTTCGCTCGCATAACAACATTTTATAGAAGGAAAAACATACCTTTGGGGCACGTAATCGCTAAAAAATAATCCATTCCTGTTACAAAACGACGAGTTGTGCGTTATAAAAGTAAAGTGCTAACAGAAAAATGAGCAAAAACTACCTGATAGCGGCCTACCGGAAGTTGCAGCAAAGGTTGCAATTCGGCATCTCCCATTCAGGCGAGGATGCGCTCAACGATGCCTTCTGTCAACTTTGGGCCGGACATTACGACCCCAAGACGGAGGCAGAGGGCGAGAAATTGCTGCAGACGGCAGTCAGAAACCGGCAGATAAGCCTCTGGCGAAAGGATAGCCGTCACCCGCAGGTATCGCTCGATAGGGCAAACATCATCCAGCCGCCGCCCGATACAGATGCAAAGGAAACGTTCCTGCAAATCAAGACGCTGATAGAAAACCAGTTGACGCCATTACAGAAAGACATTCTTACACGGCACGACATCAACGACGAGACATACAAGAAGATAGCACATACACTGGGGATGCAGGAAGCTGCCGTGAGGATGCAGCTAAGCAGAGCCAGAAACATAATCAGAGAAACCTATAAAAGAACAAAGAGATGACACAGCACGACTTATCTTATTGGGAAGAAATGGCAGAGCGCTACTTCCTGGCAGAGACCACCGAAGAGGAGGAACGGCAGCTGCGTAGTTTCCTTTGTACCAGCCAGGCTCGGGATGCCCGTTTCGACGAGATAAGAGCCACCCTTTCCTTCCTGAACATCAATAAAGCCCAGCACGCCCCGTCCGCCAGCCATCCGCTCAGGGCACTGGCCATTGCCGCCTGCCTCTGCGCCGTTGCCTTCCTGGGATGGTACCAGTATCGTCAGCAGGATGTCAACAGTGTGCGCATTGCCGGTCAGACCGTCGAGGCCGATGCCTCCCAACTGATGGAGAGGCAGATGGCAGAAATGTTTTCAACCACCAATCCGTAAAAGACCATGAAAAAGCTACTTACACTCATCCTGCTGTCGCTGAGCTCGCACATTGGCTTGTGGGCACAGAAGGGGTTGGCCATACAGGCCGCCTTCGACGAAATGGCAGTAAAGAAGAACGCTACGGAGGTGGTGATGAGCGGCAAAAGGCTAAAGAATTTCCACCTGAGTTTCTTCCACAGCCTGGAAATCAAGAATCCGTCTACTGCCGACCATCAGCGCCTCTCGTCGTTGGTAAAGATAGATGCCGCTCAGGCCGTCACGCGCGAGGAATCCTCCGAGCATAAATTCTATGAATTGCCGCAGCGTAAGGGCAATCATTCCTACATTCTATACCGAAATAGCGGACAGAGCCTTACCCTTATCTATATAGAGGGAAAGGCCAGCCTAAAACAAATCAAGCAGTACTTCCAGAAAAAATAACGCACATTATATGAAACATCATCGCATCTCTATATTCCTTGCACTCCTGACAGCCTTCACGCCTTCCTACGCTGCCGAGGGAGACAGCCTTCAGTGGGATTTCACCGACCTGTTCCAGAGTACCAAGGAGGCGCCTGCCCTGCCCTCTTCGCTGGAGGGCTGGAAGCAGCACCTCGAGCTCTTCGGCAAGAACATTCCACAGGAGGAAGTGTTTGTACACATGGACAACACCTGCTACTTCGCAGGTGACACGCTCTACTTCAAGGCCTACGTCCGTCGCAGCGATACAGGCAGGCTGACCAACCTTAGCCAGTTACTCTATGTCGAACTGTGGAACCAAGAGGGCTACATGCTGGAGAGGCATCTGGTTAAGATGAAGGACGGGCAGGGCACAGGCTCTTTCGTCCTCAACGACTCGCTCTATGGCGGCTTCTACGAGCTGCGTGCCTACACGCGCTGGCAACTCAACTGGGGCGAGTATCAGCATCCGCACACCTGGCCTGCAGAGCAGTGGTTCTTTAACAAGAAGATGGCCAAGGAGTTCTATCGCGATTACGAGAAGCTCTACTGCCGCATATTCCCCATCTACGACAAGCCCTCCACACCCGGTCTCTACAGCCACGACATGACGGAGCGGCCCCACATGCGCTATTTCCGGACGGATGTCAGGAAGGCGCCTCCCGTGGTGAACATCTATCCCGAGGGCGGTGTTATAGTAGAAGGAACACGCGCCCGTGTAGCCTTCGAGGCCAACGAGGCCGATGGCGAGCACATCTCGGGCATTATGCGCCTATACGGAAAGGGCGGCGAACTGCTGCAGGAACAGCGGACAGAGAACCGCGGTCGTAGTACCCTGGAGTTCGACTACGAGCCCGGCGTCACCTACTCCACCGTCTTTACCACCGACAGCAATCAGGTGATTCGCCAGCGTATGCCTAAGGCCGAGAAAGATGGCTGTGCCGTGCGCACCGACATCAACGACCGCCAGCTGCTGCTTACCCTGCAACCACGCGGCGAGGCTGCCAACGAGACGCTTGGCGTTACCGTGACTGTTGACGGAGCCCTGCATTACTTCCAGAAGTTCCGCGCCCAGGACACACAGATTATCATCCCCACGGACTCCCTTCCCACCGGTGTGGCACAGGTGACGGTCTACAATGCACAGGGGCGCGTCTACAGCGACCGCCTTTGCTTCATCCGTCATCAGGAGGACCTGAATGCGGCCAATGTCCGCTTCTCCGGCATAAGACCCTCGTACGAGCCTTTCGACTCCATACGTCTCTCCGTCGAGAATCCCTTGGCCGCCGGCTCCACCATCTCGCTGGCCGTCAGGGATGCCGCCACATCAGAGTACCTCTACGATAGCAGCAATATCCTTACCGAGATGCTGCTGTGCAGCCAGATTCGCGGCTTCGTGGAGCAGCCACATTATTATTTCGAGAAGGACGATGAGACGCACCGCCGCCACCTCGACCTCCTGCTGATGGTGCAGGGCTGGAGGCGTCACAACTGGATAACCATGGCCACTCCCGGCATCTTCCGCATCAATCATCCCTACGAAAAGACTCCCGTCTACTTCGGTGCCGTATACCGTTACCTGTCCATCGGACACGAAGGTTTCATCGGATGGGGAAATATGACGGATCAGGAAATCAAGCATTACGACTTCTCGCGTCCTGAGGGAGGCGAGTGGTTCTCGCGCAGCAACCGCAAGCCGCAGGGCATCATCCCACTGCTGGGGAACGCAGGCGAGGAGCGCGACAAGCACAATGCCTACAGCTATCTGCTGAAGGACAACGAGTCGGCCGCCTTCGACGGGCGCAACTACTACGACGAGGGCAACCTGCGCCGCGAAGTCCGCGTACATGCCGAATACCATAAGCCCACAGACGTCGGCTCGGAGGGTGTCTTTGGCGACCTCACCACACGCAACGGCCGATTCGTCCTCGAGCTGCCTGGCTTCTACAACCAGTGCACGTTGGACCTTTCTGCCTCCGACACCACCAAATGGAAGGAGCCGCTGACCACCACCCGCAAGGGTCGTCGTCTGCTCCGCAAGCGCGAGAAGATGATGAAGAAGGGCAAGGCCGTTCCCAGCCTGGAGCATCAGTGGGTGAAGGCCACCGAGACCGACTATCCCGAGTTCTACGTCCGTCTGACGCCCTACTACCCCCGCTTCTGCAAGCCCTTCAGCTATTATCACACCCATGTGGCTCCGCCTCGCCTGGGCACCGTGCTGACATCCAGCCTCAGGGACGGACACACACTGGCCACACTGACCGTACGCAGCCGTCATGGTGGCATACGCACCTACGACAGCTCTCACCCCGCCCTGACGCGCGATGCCTATCAGATCTATAACGAGTGTGTGGATGCCGGATTCACTCCCGGATGGTTTGCCGGCAAGAATACCTTTGCCAAATGGGTGGAGCGCCTGTTGGTGGGAGACATGAATATGTACAGGCACTATACCACCTACGACGAGGCCGTGAGCCTTACCTACGACGGGTGGCACTCCTATGCAGGAGCCATGGACCCCTTCCCCTTTATGGGACCTGCCAAGTACGGACCGACAGCTACCAGTGCCGTAGAGCATCATTACCCTACCGCAGATGACAACATGGCCATGCGATACTCGATGACAGACCCTGCCGACGTCCATCCCGGCTGGCCTAACCTTACGGGGTTACGATACAACTCACGCCGCGGCTGGAGCACCTCTAACCGGGCTGCCTTCTCCTTCACGGGACTCGACTACAACACCATGCAACTGGATTACCTGCGCTCGCTTCGCTCGGTAAGCCTCATCACCGACTATGCACCGCGCATGGAGGGCAGCAAACGCTACATGGGCAGCAACCAGCCTACGGTCGACGTGGGCTACGACCTGCTGAGGGATGGCATGCGCCAGACCTATCGCGACCGTCACATCGTCCTGCAAGGCTTCGATATTGGCGAGGAGTTCTACAGCCCCTGCTACCGCAACCGCCCGTTGCCCGAGACGAAGGATTACAGGCGCACCCTCTACTGGAACCCTAATCTGCAGCTGAACGAGAAGGGGCAGGCCGATATCACGCTGTGGAACAACAGCAGTTCCACCAGCATCACCGTAAGTGCCGAGGGCATTACCCCCGCAGGTAAGATACTGACCGGCATCAGCTATCCGGAAGACAGATGAGACATATTCTTACCATATTATTATTAACACTTTCCTGCATGATCCTTGCGCAGGAGAAGCTTGATTCCGTTGGTGCCGTCATTCGCGATGCCAGCACAGGCGAGCCTATCCAATACGCCAACGTGTATGTATCGCCCACCTGCGGAACCATCAGCAACGACGATGGCGAGTTCTGCCTGCAATGCCTGCCCACCGACAGCATCCGCATCTCCTGCATCGGCTTCCAGCGCCTCAGCTATCGGGCCTCGGAGCTGCCAGCCACCATCAGGATGCGTCCCATCAGCACACAGCTCAGGGAACTTACCGTCAGCAGCGGCAACGGCATAATATACCAACTGGTACACAAGATGCAGCGCGAGGCCAAAAAACACCGCAAGGCCCAGGCCCAGTACTTCTTCCGCATGGCAACACGCTATCCGGGGACCGACGAGCTGGCCGAAGCCATCATGAGTGCCAAGTCGTGTGTGCAGATTCGCGACATCACCTTCCATAGCGGAAGTCGCGGCCAGCTGCGCGACGGCAAACTCGACAGCCCCAGCCTCACCGGCCTTGGCCGCACCAACCTGCACATCTTCCTGCGCCTGGCACCCGTTCTGGTCAACTACAACATCTGGGACTTCACCTATGTGCCCGCCGACATCGTGCTGCGCAAGATAAAGGACCTCTACGACATCTCGTGCACACAGTTCACCGAGGAAGACGGAACGGAAATCAGCAAGATACGCGTCACGGCCAACCCTTCCGCCTCCTCGCAGCCCATCCTGGACGGCACCCTCTACATCGACCGCAAACGATGCCGCCTGCTCCGTTTCGATGGGCAGATGCACGGCCTGCAGATAGTCCTTTACGATCAGGCCCGCGAGCAACACTACTATGCCGGAATAGACTATACCATGCACGTAGACTACCGTCACGACCACGGCTTTACCGAGATAGCCAACATGTCGGGCACCATCGTCAGGGACAGCGTTAAAATCCGACAACTGCTCTACAACCTAGGCGACAAGAAACTATCGTTCCAGAAGTCCGTCCGCGTGGGCGAAAACATGATTCATGCCATCGACCAGGCAGGGTTCGACTCCACCCTCTGGGCCGCCAACAACATCGTCAAGCGCACGCAGGTCGAGGAGCGGATAGCCTTCAGGGACAGCAGCTTCTGGTCTTCCCGCAAATCGGGCTACGAGACCCCTCCCACCGCTCAGGACCAATATCTGCAGAATGCCATCCAACAGCTGATGAGCGGCACCATGCAACTGCAGCGCACGCGCCCCGCTCCCACGGGTCCTGTCAAGCCCATTGCAACATCAAGAAAACGCAAGCCATAAAACGCTTGCGTTTCTTTTTTCTCCCCTATTCGCATAAAAAAAAGCATCATTGGCAGCAGAAAAATGTGATAATGTAACGAGTTTTAAGAAAAAGTTGTATCTACGCAGCGCAAAGTCTTCGTGATCGAAGGCTGACACACACATGGGAATGAAAAGAAATCAACAATATAAACAAAACATTAAGGACTCTTGGATTATGAAGACAAGAAGTTTTTTTCTAGCAAAAGCCCCGCCGACCGATTTTGTAATGGTCAGCGGGGCTTTGTTTTAGTTTCCTGTCCGGATGAATTGCAGGGCGCGATCCAGTTGGCTGTCGGATCCGTTACCCTTATTCCAGGCATCAAAGTCCATCGATACTTCTATGTCAGGTTCTACGCCGTGTCCTTCCACAATCTTGCCGTCCAGAATAGAGAATGTCACCTCCTGCGGTATATAGCAAAATACGGGTGTTACATTTTGTATGCCCACATAACCGGCATAGTTATTGCTGTAATTTACGTTTGACGACAATGCTGAGAATCCTCCCCATGTACGTGTGCCTATAAGTGTGCCGTTCTCCAGCACCTTGGCACCCATAGAGGTCATTTCGGCCATACTTACCGAGTTGCAGTTGCATAGCACCACAATGGGCTCCGTTACAGTCTCGTGCTCCTCTTTCATGGTTGGCATTGTCTGAGGCATGATGGGAGAGTAGTCAAACCTGCCCGGGCCGCGCTTGAAACGTGCGTCAGCCATATGATGCCCTCCTGATGGCAGAAGTGCACCCAGCACATACTGGTAATCATTCAACATACCACCGCCATTACTGCGGACGTCTATGATTACACCGCCTAAGTTCCCTGCTTTTTTCAGTTCCTGAATGGCCGAAAACCAACTGTTCCATGTATTCTGCACACTTTCTACGGCAAGCTTTGTTAATCCGGTAGGCTGGCCAAAGAATTCTTTACAGATGTCGGCATCCAGGTAAGCTGATAGACGGAAATGGTTGAACGACAGATAGGCAATGTTCCCCTCCAGCAGAGCGTAGGTGATGTCTACCGGATGTTCATACAGATTAAGGTTGATAGGTTCCAAGTAGGGGATGTGCAGCCATTCATAGCGGATTGCAAACGGGTTGTATGCGTTAAGATTGTCAGTTTTCACAATCTGATACAAGTCATTATAGGCACTCTGGAAGGCATTAAGGCGTTCCTCCTCGTCTTGCGTTCTGTCGGTCTTCAGCTTCAACCCCGTAATCTGCTCCTTAATATATGCTACCCAAATACCAATAAGCTGCCCGATGACATTTGTCGATGCACTTCTCATTTCCAGTATCTTTCCCTTGTCTTGATAATATTTCAGCGACGGCAAGAAATTTTCTGTTGCTGTATACTCTTCTTCCCGTTCGTCTCCTACTCTCAAGTGGGAGGGACTTGCAGTAACGTAGTTTCCCGTACTGTGGTTCATGAGCTTGATGACCAGGTGCCCGTCATGCAGGGGTTTCACTATTTCGTTCAACAGATTCCCCAACTCCTCGTCCGTTACAGTGTCTTTCTCATCCAGTTCCGCAAACTTGGGGTAATACTTCTGGTACACATTGTCCCAGTCCAGTCCGTTCTCCAGTTCGTAGTCCCACAGGGCATAGTTGGTGTTCATGCCGTTCCAGAATACCTCAAACTCGCCCACAAAGCTGGTATCGGCCTTCTGAAATGCCATTGCGTCGTTGAAAGCGTATGACATTACATTGTCACTCTCTTGGCGACAGCCGGTCAGCGTCAGCAGAAGTCCGGCCATTATCATCATTATCTTCTTCATAGCCTATCAGAATTTATATGATACTCCGGCTTGGATGCCGATAGTTGTGTTGTACCTGTAATCCTTGTAATACTCCATGTTCTTAACGGTGCTGATAGCACTGTAGTAGCAGAGCACCTCAGCCTGAGCCACCCAGTGCTTGGCAAAGTGGTATTCCATACCCACGCTGCCTGTGTAGCCGAAGTCCCAGCGGCGGTCTCTCTCTGAGTAGAAAGGTACCTTCTCAGAGAACTCGTACACTGTTTTACCGAACGAGTTATAATCCCTTCCGCTACGGTAGCTGGTCATCCAGTAGCCGGCGTAGATACCCAAGTTGGTGAACCCCCTCAGCGTTTTTCCACCAAAGCTGAAGTTGGCCGTCACGGGAAGCATCAGATACGTGTTCTTGTACTTCATGTCCAGTTTTTCGGCCATCTGCGAACGCGTGTGGCGATAGTTTCGCTGCATCACGTTCAGTCCGGCCCTTAGGCCAAACCAGTCCTTAAAGTTGTACTGTCCTGTTACGCCTGTGGTAAAGCTCCACACGCCATTGTACTTATAGTCCGTCATGTACTGCTTGTCGATGGAGTATATGTTGTAAGTAGCACCGGCATTCACGCCCACGCGCCACTGTGCCATCAGCATCTGTGGCAGCAGAGCCAGCACCGTCGCTGCAAAGATTGACTTCAGTTTCATAATCCTACATTTTAGTTGTACTCTTTTTTTTATAAAGTTCTGCGGTTTTATTTGTTGTTTGTTTTAAATGCGCGAAAGCCTTCCAGCATCTTGTTGTAGGAATCCGGGTTAAGGAAGAAGATACGCGAATCGCCTTCTTGGCCCTCTAACTTGCGTGGATTCCATACTCTGTGGTTGAAGTGGAATACAAACTGGTATTTGTCTTTTTCTTCCGCCGGGACGGTAAAGAACTTGAATTGGTCGTCACAGAGGATGAGGTCGTCCTTCGCATTCTCCCTTTCCTCATCGGTTGCAAGTTCGTCCTGCACTTGCCAACCAACGAGCGGACGCTCCATATTCCAGAATCTAGTTTGCACGACGAAGTACCTTTTGCCATCCTTAAAGATCAACGGCAAGGCATAGCGGAAGCGTCTGGTCTGCTCGGCGATGAGCATCTCCAAAGCCCACTCCTGCAGGACGTTGGCCTCTTCCATTTTCTCAATGCGTTTGTCCTTCGGGGCATTCTCGTTGTCATTGAAGGCTTCCTGAATTTTTGGGAATGCGCGGAGGGGCTGCGGTCCCATCATAAAAGAGCTATAAGTAAGTTTCGTGCCAATAGTCACAGGGTCGTAACGCCCCAATTCCTCCTGAAACCCATCCATAGCCATCTCCATATAGTCCAAGAAATTATCGTAGCTCTGCTTTTGCATATATATCAAGCCGAGAGCATAGCAGCTAAGTCCCTTCAATGTATCCTGTGGCGCAGGGTGCTCCTGCGAAATCTTATAAGCGCGATTGGCGTAGGTCAGAGCGCGGTCCAGCTCTTTTTTCTCACCCAGTTCGTCATTGACAAAGGCATAGGCAGCTTCCAGCTGCATCTTACCGTTCTTGGGGTTCTTGTCGGCCAGTTTCGCTTTCTTTTCAGCCTCTTTCAAAGCCTGCTCCTGCGTGTTCTGGGCATTCGCTACCGTTGTCACCCAGCAGCAAAGGACGGCTGCGAGCGTCATCATAATCTTTCTCATGACTTCCTTATTGTTATACAGTAATTAGTTAATTTTGTCAATCATGGCAAATCTATCGCATTGTCCTCAGGAAAAACAAAATTGAACGATGAAGGGCTCCATGCGGGTGGTGACGTAGGATTCAGGTACATCCAACGGCTCCATCCCACCAACTTGTCGAAGGTTGTCAGCTCATAGGTATTGGCAAAGGTGCTGGGCCATGTGCTGGTCGTACCTAACTCGTAGCGAGCCAGGTTGCCATCGCTGCTGTCGCCACCGTCATCAACGTAACGATAGTATTCGAGTTTACCGTCTGAATAATAGACATAAGCACCTATCAACTTAGATTCTGCACCATCGCCCTCATAATTGTAGACCACATAGGTTCCTTCACAACCGAGCATCACGCTGTAGTCCACTTCATAGTGATGGTCAGTCAGATATTTGCTGTGGCACTGTCTAACTATACAGGAGTTGAAGGCTGTAATCATGCTTGAGACGAATGTCTGGTCGTACACGTCAGGCAATTCAGAGAAGAGACTCTCGATATATCGTCCCATGTCGTAAAAGGGATAGGCGTTATCCGCTTTCATGGCGTTAGCCGTACACAGGTCTATGCGTGCACGCTGGTCGTCGGTACCATTCTGGTAGGTATTCACCAATCGGTCGGTAAATTCCTTCAGCACGGGAGCCAGGTCGTTCAGTCGACTGGTCTTGGTCAGCGTAAAGTCGTAATAGAGGGGATTGGTGGGATCGGTGCTCTGATAGAACAACGCGTCCCAATTGTTCATATTGGCATCGATGAAGTTGGAGAGTGCTGTCTCCGTGTCCTGTCCGGCAGCAAAATTGTCGGCAATGGCATATAAAGCCGAGCCACCACCCCACATGACATAGGTCGAACCGGCAATGTAGTCGGTGACATCCTTCACTTCGTAGAGAAACTCCAGATTGTTCATCAGACAGAGGTAGGCTACGATACCATCTACATGCACCGAGGCATTTCTCACGCCACGCGCAAAGCTCTTGGCTGAGAAGCATTTGCGGTTATATCCATCGTCGTAAATCAGTCCGCGTCGCTGTGCCCTGCTCTGTGGACTGCTGGTTGCTTCTGCTAAATCAGCATGAGGCAAGTAGCCGCCACCATGGTCGGCCATCACGAGGATGTACCTCTTGGCAGGATAGTTCTTAGCAGCCCAGTTGATGAAGTTGGTCAGCGAGTCGGGATTGGTGCAGTCGGCATTCGTCTTTCCGTAAGGCTCCGTTTCCAACAGCTGCTTGCGCAGGGTCTTCTTGGGATCTACCGCAAAGCGATAGCTCTCGCCAGCCTTTGGATGACACAAAAAGAAGTAAGTCCTCCAATCCATATTCTCCATCTCTTCCTCGGACATAAGCTTAGACGTATCATCGGCCCACTGTACAACAGTTTCATAGTCATTTTTACTATAAGCCGTGGGATTGAGCGATGTTTTATACTGAGCCACCACGTTCACACGGTCAAAACTCTCGGGCCTAGCCTTGTAGAATTTATGGAAATCGTCCAAGATACTCGCATCCACGTTTCCTCCACCACAGCCATACCACAGGATGGTAGCATCAGCCAGTTCTTCCTCCGGATCGACTGTTGGGTTCACAGGGTTATCTACGTTGTTAATGTCACAGGCGGTGAACATTGTCATTGTCACCCAGCAGCAAAGGACGGCTGCCAGCGTCATCATAATCTTTTTCACTGTTTCATTATCTTTATAACGGATGAATATTTTCTTGTTACCATGGACAAAGAGGCCGCGGTGAGTGGGTTGCCGCAGGGCGCGCTCCATAGCCTACTGCTCTGTCAGTTATTGGCCAAGGAGCGTAACCCAGCAGCAAAGGACAGCAGTAAACATCATTAAAACCCTTTTCGGTGGCTGTCCTACTTCTGATTCATTCTATAAGCATCCTATTTGGCGTACTTAGACTGATAAATTCTCTCAATCTGTGCCTTATAGGAATTTGTTTCTGCGTTGGGACGATACATCTCTAAATCTGTATAAGTGGTACTCCAAACACAAGTTGCGCCGTTGTCCTTGAACTTAACAGGTCCGGAAACTGTGCCATTAGGCCATGTAATGCTGAGCTTATCGCCCTGATAACTGAATGTACCGTAAGTAACTCTCTTTTCAATGTTTGTGACATTACTCTCGATGATTAAACCATTCAGAATCATGTTACTGCCGTAAAGCTGATAAGTGGTCGCTGTGACATTACTGCCGTTGAAGTAATCGGTTTCGAATACGGCCGAACCGTCTGTTCTCAGTAAGAATGATACCCAATCGCCATACATGCTGGCAGGCTTAATGTCCTCATCGTTGTTGCATGCGGTGAACACTGTTGTTGCCATTGCGCAGCAAAGGACGGCTGCGAGCGTCATCATAATCTTTTTCATACTTTTTTTTATTATTATTTATATGCTGTTATTTCTGATTTACAGGTCCCACGAGACCGGGAATGTCAACATTGAAGTCGGAAAGGGCCAAGGGGAAGGGCTCTTGCCCGTTCAGCAGCAGCCAGCGGCTCCAGCCCGTGGCCTTATCGAAAGCCAACTGGCAGTAAGTGGATTCCAGCGTGCCGCCCCAGGGTGAGCGCTGATGGTATTCGTTGTCGTAGTAGGACGACAACGAGCCGTCTGCTTCATATTGCAGGAAGAAGTCAAACTTCAGGTTGTTAAGGTCGCCATCCCATGAGTAGAAGCGGTAGTGTCCCTTAGTGCAGATCATGATGCTGGCATCCACGGTGCGACCGCTTTCCTGCAGGAAGGCACTTGTCTGCTTGCTGACGACGGTGGCCCAGAACGATGCATCCAACTCGTTGTAGAAGTCCTCGCCGAGCACTTCGGGAACATCGCGATTGATGTGTTTGTAGTAGTCCACGATGTCGTACGAAGGATTACTGTTAGTGATGCGGAAGGAGTACTTGGTGACAGAGTCTATTTTCTGCTTCAGCATCTCGTCGCTCTCGTAGGCAGCAACGAGCTTGTCGGTGAAGGTGCGCCACTTCTGTCCGAAGGCATCGAGTTTGGCGGTGCGGATGACGCTCATGTCGTGATAGTCGTGTCTTCCCTCATATACCTTGTCCCAGAAGGCGACAACCTGCCTGTTATACTCTTTGAGTGCAGCCTCGATGTCGGTGGGATTTGCGGCCAGCTGGTCTATCAGGAAGTCGTAATGACCACCATAGCCAGGCACGATGAAGGTGGAAAGCACGAGGTAGTCGGCTACGTCCTTCAACTCGAACTGGTACTCTATGCAGTTCATCAGGCAGGCATCCAAGTAGATGGTCTGCATCTTAGCATTGGCTGCAGCAATGGCGCTAGCGAGGCTCTTGGCGGTGAAGTGTTTACAATCGTCGTTAGAAAAGTTGCCGTCGTCGTAGAGGACGCCACGGGTACCGGCCGTCTCGGGCAACTCGCCGTCAGGTGTGTAGCCACCGCCATGGTCGCTGAGGATGAGTATATATTTCTTGGCGGGACAGGTCTTGGTTGCCCAGTTGATGAAGTTGGTCAGCGAGTCGGGACAGGTGCAGTCGGCGTTATTCTCACCGTATATGGATTTCTCGAACGTACTATATGCTTTCGTTTTGGGATCTGTCTGGTCGGCCTCCACCACGTAGCGGACGGTCTTGCTGTCATATTGCTGCGAAAACCCTTCGTCCATGCCTGCTTCCTTCATGTTCTCTGCGGCCGAGAATTTATACTGTGCTGCAATGTTCACGCGCTCATAACTCTCTGCCTTGCCCTGGTAGAACTGAATCATGTTCAGCAAAATAGGGTAGTCGAGGTTTCTGCCGCCTGTTCCGTAGAACAGAATGGTGTAATCGGCCTTTGGTGTCGGATCCGGCACGAGGTAGTAGGTATAGACTGTCTTACTGGTCGTGACATTCTTCACCGTTACAGTGCCTGTGCCGCCCCCGATGGCGGCTACCTTCTCCTCTGCCTTCTGGCATGCCTCCAGCACCTTCTGGTCACACTCGGCCTGGGTGCCCTGCAGTGTGAATCTTTCCGTCTTCACGCCTATTTCAGTCAGGTATGCACCCATAACAGCGTTATACCACTCATTATAATTCATGCCGTCATCTGTCCAAGTGTAGTAGTTAAAGTCCAACGAGATGTCGTAGGTGTACTCCCTAGGCTCGTTTTCGTCATCATTGTTACATGCGGTGAACACTGTTGTTGTTACACAGCAGCAAAGGACGGCTGCCAGCGTCATAAGAATCTTTTTCATTACCTCTTTTTTTATTGTTAGTTTAACTATTTGTTCATTTTTCACTTTGTCACAGCCTCTACGGTATAGCCGGCCTTACTGAGAAGGTCAAGGACGCCGTTAGGACCGGGCAGATGGAGGGCGCCCACCACGAAGAGTGTCGGCTTCCGGCTCATCAGCGAGGGGATGTTCTTCATCCAGGCGAGGTTACGGGTGCTCAGCAGCCTCATCTGTTCCTCCGAGGTATAGCCGCAGTCCACGTCGGTGTTGTCGTTAAGTTCCTTCCATATGGCATCCAGGTTCTGGCTATAGTAGGTATCCACTCCGCTGCCTTCTGCTCCGGGACGTTTATGGTTGTCCACCATGCACATCAGCAACTCTTTCTGACGCTTCAGCGAGAACGAATTGCAGAACAGCTTAAACTGGCTGTTCTTTGATTCCAATCCGCCGATCTCCTTACCCTGCCGGAGGGCCTCCTTCTGGAAGTATTCATCGAACGTCACGCCGTCGTTGGATTTCAGTGTCTCCTTGAAGCCGTCACACCTGAGGGCGAGATAGAGGGCGAGGGGGAAGGGTTTCACGTCGAAGAAGAACCCCACATTGGCAGAATCTATCTTGCAGCTGTCTGTCATGAAGACGGTGAGGCGCTTCATCTCGTCGGCAGAAAGCAGCGAGTCTATCTGCACCCCCTGGGGCAGCAACATGTATTTGTCCATATCCTCGTCAGTGGGCTCTGACTGGGCATCCTTCGATGTCTCGCCGTAAACCTGCTGCGCATCGTCCATGGCACGGCGAAGGCCGGGGATGGAATCCACGAAGGAGATATCGGCTGTGTGGCAGGTGCCCAGGATGTAGGACGCATCTGTCAGACCATTGCCGCTAATCCTGTAAAGAAGCTGGGCCTGTGCGGTCAGCATGCAGCAAAGGAGAGCTGCCAGTGTGAAGAGTGTCTTTTTCATTTTTGTGTTGTTGTTAATTACTTTAGGATTATACCTTATTATTTTTTATACAACTCCCGCTTTCTGCATCTTCTGACGCATCTCCTCGTTCTGTCGGATGAAGCGCTCGATGAAAACGTTCTGGTCGCCGATACGCCAACGCTGATATATAACAACAGCCACAAGCACCAGCACCACTACGATAAGGGTGGCGGCTATGGCAACGGCGAAAACAATTGTTATATCCATATGCATTGTTTGTTTTTGATTTCGACAGCAAAATTAGGCTGTCTTCCCGGAACAACAGTCCCACGGTGGGAAAACGTAGTCCCATTTCGGGAAAATGTGCTTTTCAGTTAGTCTCAAAACGCAAAAAAGGTGTCCGGAAGTGAGACTGTCAGGCACCTTTTTTATCGATGGAATGGGGATTTTTTATTTCTTTGCGACTTTTCTGTAATCCGACGGCGACATGCCGTAAATTTCGCCAAAGATACGGAAGAACGAGCTGCGCGAGAAACCCGAGAGTTCGGCAATCAGGGCCACGGAGTCGGTGGTGGTGGCCAGCAGATGGGCAGCATGGCGCACACGGTACTCGTTCAGGAAACCACTGACGCTCTTGCCGTCGGCACAGGCACTGATGGCGTCGGAGACATAGTGCTCGTTGGTGCCGAGGAGTTGTGCCAGACGGCCACGGTCCAGGTCGGGGTCGGTGAAGAGGTTGGGGTCTTTCATCAGTTCGCACAGGCGGCGGTAGAGCTGCTGCTGGGCTGTAAGTTCAGCCTCGGGCACAGCCTCCAACTGCTCTATGGCCTGCTGCTCGTGTCGTTCCCGATCCTCTATCTCGGCCAGCAGGCGGCGGTTCTTATCGGCCAGCACCTTATTGTATTTATACGAGCGCCACAACAGATAGACGATGAGCAGGATGATGAGGATGGCAGAAACGGAGATAATGCGGTAGATAGTGGTCTTGGCCTCCTCGTCCTTCAGTTGCATCTCCTTCTCCTGCGTCTTCATCTGCTGGGCGTACTTCAGCGTTTCCGCCTGGCGCTCGCGCTGAACCAGGCTATCGGAGAGCACGCAATAGCGGTCCATCTGCTCGAAGGCCTCATGGCCCCGTCCCAGCTTGTCCAGGCCATAGGCATAGGTCTGCACCAAACCGGCGTATTCGGCAGAGATGGTGTCACCCTTCGCCCTGAAATAGGGCTCCAGCACATCGTAGATCTGTTGGATGCGCTCACCGTTCCCAGAGATGGAATAATAGGCCAGCATATCGTTCATGTGCTCCGGCGTGCGGCTGGCTTGCGTCTTTTCGAAGGCCTCTGCGCTGCGGCGAGCAGCGGCTTTGTCGCCCAGCTGCCACTGGCAATAGGCCATAATGCAGTAGATGTAGGCTTTCTGGTCGTCGATATATCCTGCGGGGGCTGTAGGGATCTCCCGGGCTATGCGCTCGGTCACCTCCAGCCGCTCGTTGGTGAGCGCCAGTGCACGCGCATAGTCACCGCTATTAACGGCAAAGCGTGCTATGCTGCCCAGATGAGAAGCAAATAGAGGCAGTGCCTGAGGGTTGGAAGTACCGCGGAAGAGGTTCAGCGAGCGGTCCAGATACTCCGTACCACTACCCTTCTGCACATGCTCCATGACATCGCCGGCCTTGAAGTAGAATTCGGCCTCCTCGCCGTTCCAGCCATTCTCGTGTGCAATCTTGGCCCCCTTCGAGGCATATTCGATGGCCTCCTGGTATGCACCCATATTCATGCCAATGCTAACCAGCAGATGGTATGTCTTAACATACTGAAGGCTGTCCGGGGCAGGGTCGGTATTCTCGAGGATGGCCAAGCAGCATTCGCGGGCCTTCTCCATGTCTTTCTCCGGCGCGTTCATGTATATCTGTGCCCGCATCCAGTTGGCGTAGTTGGCATCCGCCACGCCCGCCTTCTGGGCGCTGTCCACCATGGCGAAGCATCGCTCCGGCTCCTGCATGCAATACTGGCGGATGTTCTCCCACGAATAGATACTGTCAGCCCCGGCAACTTGTCCCGGCGCACCATTGCCCGAGCATCCGGACATTAAAACCAGCACAGTCAGCACAACTGGCAAAAGGGCGAATAACCTCCATGAGCGTAGCGAATTATTTTCCATTTTTTACTTCCTCTTTTACTTCCGAAACTTCAGTTATTATTAATAAATGCCGCAAAGCTATACAATTATTTCGGAAGGAACAAGCAATTTCTTCTTTTTTTTACGAAAGACAAGGCCCGCCCGATTCCTTGTCAAACTTCAGCAGTCTCTCTACTGCCTTTACTTTAAGTGCCATAAAACAAATAAATTTTAAGGGTGTAAAAATTTTTCCTCTTCCTTAAAACCTATTCCTTAGTCGTGGTTTTTGCGGTTTGGCTATGAAAAACTATCTCGTGCACTAAGAAAAATTTTCTCTTTGGCTATGCCGCAAATTTTAGTCGCTAATGTCAGTTTTGCAACTATGTTGCAAAGGTACGGATTTTTCATGATATTGTCAAACAATTCAGCAATTATTTTTACTACTTTTTCACTTTTTCACTTTTTCACTTTTGACATCTGCATTCTGGAAAAACCAGAAGCAGAAATTTTATCTTAATAATATATTTATATATTATATAAGATAATTATAATTATTACCATAATTCCCTCCCCTCCGTCTTTCCTGTCTCCTTCTCAGTTTCTTTTCACATTTGCCATTTTGGAAAACCCAAATGTCAAAAGTGAAAAAGTGAAAAAGTGCAAAACTAGAGTCAAAACCGCCTCAAACTACCCTCTGACCCACTAATCCGTTAATAAACCTTGCAAATTGAGAAGGTGAAGTACGGCTTGTACAAGAAAGTAGTGAGTGAGTTGCCATAAGGCACTCACTTACTCACTTACAACTTACTCACTTTTGACATCTATTGAAAATTATGGAACCCAGAGGAATTTTATTAAATGAAGAATGAAGAATGAAGAGTGAAGAATCAAAATTACCACGTGGAATTAGGAATAACAATCCGTTAAATATTAGATTATCAAGTGACAGATGGCAAGGACAAAGACCCCCCTCTACCTCCCCCGAGGGGGAGAAGGCCTTCTGTGTGTTTGAAAGTATGGCGTATGGCTGGCGTGCCGCCTTTGTGATATTATGCCGCACGTATTATAATAAGCATAAGTTGCGGACTATCCGTGCCATTATCACCCGCTGGGCACCGCCCAAGGAGAATAATACGGAGGCATACATCCGCCGTGTGACGGACCGCATCGGCATCGGGGCCGACACAGTGCTGGGCTCGCCCCAGGAGCAACCCGCTCAATGGATGATGATAGCCATGGCAATGGCTATCGTGGAGTGCGGCACCACCCAGCTGGATTACCTGAGTATGCTGAAAGGATTTGAACTGGCCATTGGCCAGTGAGAATCCTCTCTACGCAAGAAACTTTTCGAAAAAATTATCTTTATTTTTTGGGGAGTATAAAAAAATATGTATATTTGTAGCCGTATAACAAAGATTTATGCCTAACAGAGAACATGAAAAACAGGGGTGGTGGACACGTTTGCAAAGCTTCCTGAAAACCCATACCAGCCTGACCGTCATTGTGGTAGCCGCCTTGCTGCTGGAACTGACAACAGGCGTTATGTACTACTCTGCGCAAAATATCATCGAGGAGACGGTAAACAGCGTTATCCAGCGCGAGATGAACTCCATCTACCTCTGCATCCAGAACAAACTGATAAAGGTGGAGGTTGCCATGTCCAACGCGGCATGGGTGGCGCAGGCCGACCTGGACAACCCCGACTCCATGTTCGTCACCACACGCAACCTTGTAGAGAACAACCCCTACATCATGGGCAGCAGCATCTCCTTTATCCCCTATTACTACCCCGAGAAGGGCCGATGGTTCGAGCCTTTCGCAGGACGCAGGGACAGCGGAAACATAGAATCGTTGCAGCTGGGATCGGCCAAGCATGACTACACGAAGAAGGAGTTCTTTACCGCCCCCATCTTCAGCGGCAGCGGCCACTGGTGCGACCCCTATCTGGATGCCGAGGGGGCCAAGGCCATCATTACCTCGTATAGTGTGCCGGTGCGGGACAATAACGGCAGGATTGTGGGTGTTGTGAATGCCGATGTATCGCTGGATTGGTTAGGAGGAGTTATGGAGGAGGACAAGTCGTATAAGAGCCTGCAGCGTTTCCTGGTAACGGGCAAAATGGCGTTGCTGGCAGGCGAGGACAATGCCACCCTGCAACTGGCTCTGGAGGAGCTGAAGGCCGACGACGACCACGAAGGCACCACATCAATTACCAACAATGAGGGCCGTAAGATGCACGTCTACTATACACCCGTGGGCGGCAATACGGACTGGGTGCTGATAAGCGTACTGGAGGACAAGGAAGCCTTCGGGCACCTGTGGCGCATACGTATGCTGTTGCTGCTGCCAGTTATGATAGGTCTGTTCTTTGCCGGCTTTATCGTTTACCGCAGCTCGCGCAACCTGGAGCGCCTACGTATGGTGAATGCCGAGAAACAGCGCATAGACGGCGAGTTGCAGGTGGCCAACCACATCCAGCAGAGCATGCTGCCGCATAGCCGCCTGCAACACGAGGATATGCAGATCTACGGTTCGCTGGTGCCTGCCCGCGAGGTGGGCGGCGACCTGTTCGACTACTTCGTGCGCGACGAGAAACTGTTCTTCTGCATAGGCGACGTCAGCGGCAAGGGAGCGGCATCGGCCATGCTGATGGGTGTCGTACACTCGCTGTTCCGTTCGGCCTCGGCCCACGAGAACAACCCTGCCCGCGTGATGCAAACCATCAACGAGACTTCGTGCCAGGGCAACGACTCCAATATGTTTGTGACCCTCTTCATCGGTGTGCTGGACCTGCCAACCGGCCGTCTGCGATACTGCGATGCAGGACACGACTGCCCCATCATTCTCCCACCTAACTCTCAACTGTCACCTGTCAACTCTCAACTGTCTACTCTCAACTGCACTCCTAACCTCCCCGTCGGCGTCTTCGATGATACGAAGTACAGCATGCAAGAGGCAGTGCTGGAGAAAGACAGCACCCTGTTCCTCTATACCGACGGACTGACAGAGGCCAAGAACAGAGCGCGCAAGCAGTTCGGACTGGAGCGCGTGGAAAATCTGCTGAGCCAGTATACGCAGGAACAGTTGAATCCCCAGCAGATACTGGAGAAGATGACCCAGCAGGTGCATAAGTTTGTGGGCGGAGCCCCGCAGAGCGACGACCTGACGATGCTCTCTATCCGCTACACACCACGCACCTTCCACTGCACACTGACAGAGACACTGAAGCTAGAGAACGACATACATCAGGTATCGCAACTCGGCGCGTTCATGAAGTCCGTGACCGAGGAGGTGGACATCAAGGCTCCGCTGTCCTCGCAATTGCGTCTGGCCGTTGAGGAGGCTGTGGTGAATGTCATGAGCTATGCCTATCCCGCAGGGCAGAAGGGCGAGATAACGGTTCGCGCCTCGTCCGACGGACGCAGCCTGAAGATAGAGATCATAGACCAGGGCGTGCCCTTCGACCCGACAACCAAAGAGCTTTCGGACACGACCCTGTCGGCCGAGGACCGTCAGATAGGCGGACTGGGCATCCTGCTGGTGCGCGACCTGATGGACAGCATCAATTACGAACGCGAGAAAGGGAAGAATATCCTGACGCTGTGGAAAAAATTTTCTACGGAAGAAAAATAATACATAATATAATAATAAAGACATGAAAGCAAAAATTGAAGAACTGGCCGACAAGTTTGTCGCCACATTAGGAGGAGAAATGGACACCGCTGCCGCTATGGAAGCAGAAGAAGTACTGAAACCGCTTTACAACAGCAATGGCAAGGATGTTGTCATCGATTGCACCGAACTGGAGTATATCGCCTCCAGCGGCCTGCGCATCCTGCTGAGCATACTGAAGGGAGCCAAGGCCACCGGTAGCCGTGTAGTCCTGAAGGGTGTCAACGAGGACATCCAGACCGTTTTCCGTCTGACAGGCTTTATCAACATCTTTGAGTTTGAATAAGTAAGGAAACGAGGGGGAACGGAAAATGAAGAAGATTGAACTGGTTACCGCCGAGACGGTAAGAGACACTCGGTGCAAAGAAAGAAAGGGGTCTGTAGTGAAGCGCGCGCTCTTCAGCGTTGCACTCCTTGTTCTTCATTCCTCGTTCCTCGCACCGGTCTGCCATGCACAGAAAGACTCTGTGAAGGCTAACAAGCTGACCATCGACCTGCAGTTCCTGGCTCATGGCGAGATTTGCGCCGGCGGTCTGCCCAAGCCACCCGCTACGGACGACCCGAAGCCGGAGGAGAGCTTCTCGGCCTTCCTGCAGGGACGTACTCGCATAGGCATAGGCTACGAACGCAACTGGCTGGAGGCCAAGGTGGTGCTGCAGAACAATGCCGTATGGGGCATGTCGAGCAATATGTCGGTAAACCTGTACGAAGGTTGGGTGAAAATGAAGGCCAAGAACGGCGTCTTTGCCAAGGTGGGACGTATAGCCCTTTCCTACGACGACGAGCGTATCATCGGTACCAACGACTTTGCCACGGCATCCCTGTCGCACGACGTGGCCATGGTGGGCTACGAGGGGCACGGACACCAGGTGCACGGCATCTTCGCCTTCAATCAGAACAGCGAGAATGTCTACGACGGTACCTACTACAATAACGGCTCGCAATACTACAAGACAATGCAGACCGTATGGTACCACTACGATTTCCCGAAATTTCCGCTGGGCGCCTCGCTGCTTTTCATGAACATGGGTGTGCAGTCGGGCATCATGGGCAGCACTTACTACCCGCCTGCCACTAAGTTCCAGCAGCTGTGGGGTACCTATCTGAACTATCACCCCCAGCACCTTACGCTGGAGGCTTCGTACTACCGCCAGTCGGGTACCGTGGTGAACAGCGAGAAGATGTTCCGCCCCATCAGGGCATGGATGGCCAGTGCAAAAGCCACCATCACGCCTACGGACCGCTACGGCTTCGAGCTGGGCTACGACTTCCTGAGCGGAGACGACTATGTACCCGTGATCTATGGCGGTACATACGGACTGCCCATGCACAAGGTGGACGGCGGTTTCAGTCCGCTCTACGGCTCACGCACGAAGTTCTACGGCATCATGGACTATTTCTACTCCAGTGCCCGCATCAACGGCTTCACGCCCGGTTTGCAGAACGCCTTTGTGGGCGCCTTCGGCAATCCCATCCCCAAGCTGCACCTCTCGGCCAAGTATCATTATCTGGCAGTGGCCACCTCGCTGGATGGTCTCAGCAGCACCCTGGGACATAGCATGGACATTGAGGCAGGGTACGAGTTCTCGAAGGACGTGTCCCTCATGGCAGGCTACACCATGATGGTGGGCTCGGAAACCATGAACCGCCTGAAACAGGGCGATAACAACAAATACGCTCACTGGGCATGGTTCTCGCTAATCGTTTCGCCTACCCTATTTACCACAAGATTCTAGACTAACACATTATTTTTATTATTTTCATGAAAACATCTGCACCATTACATAATATTCCCGCCTCGGAGGAGGACAGGCTATGGTATGCGCAGCACTTTGACTGCAGCGACACATTCACCCAACTCATTCCCGACCTGGAGGGCGAGAAACGCACCGGGGCCGTTATGGTCCGTACTCTGGACATCGGAAAGGAACGGGTAGAAGCCTTCTGCAAGGCAGGCGGCATCGGCCCGAACACACTCTTTACGGCAGCATACGCCTTTCTAATGGCCAAATACAACAACGAGCAGGAGGCGCTATTCACCTCGCTCTGCAACAGCAGCAACGGCCTGCAGCCCATACCCGTATTCGCCAGCTTCACGGACGAGACCTCTGTGCCGGACTTCCTGAAAGCCTGCCAGGAACTGCTGACCGGGTGTTGCGAACACAGCAGCTACGACTTTACCGACCTGATAGTCGACCTTAACCTGCAGAGCAACGCCCTGTTTGCGTGGTTGGGAGACAATCCCCGTCCGGAGGGCGACCCTCTGGAGGAAGTATCGCTCTGCCAGACGGCCTATGCCGTAGGCAACGAGTTGTGCATACAGACGGATTACAGGTCTAACGAATACTCAGAAACCCTGATCGCCCAGTTTATGGAGAGCTACGAGGCCACCCTGGAGGGTTTCCTCACTCAGGCCAACCTGTGCGACATAGACATTACGACGGAGAGCCAGACAGCCCTGCTGGACAGCTTCAACCAGACGGACGTGCCCTACGACGATACGCAGACCATCGTATCGATGTTCCGCCGTCAGGCCAAGGCAACACCCGACAAAACAGCCGTTGTCTATAAGGATAAGCGGTTTACCTACGCCCAGCTGGATGATATGAGCGACCGCATCGCGGGCTATATCGCATCGAAAGGACTGGGACGGGAGGATATCGTTGCCGTTCTGATACCCCGCTCGGAATGGATGGCCATCGCCTCGCTGGGCGTCATCAAGGCAGGCTGCGCCTTCCAGCCACTGGACCCTACCTATCCGAAGGAGCGCCTGAACTTTATGATGCAGGATACCGGCGCACGGTTGCTGATAGCCGACGAGGAGTTGCGTCCCATTGTGGACGAATACCAGGGCGACGTCATCTTTACGAAGGACCTCGTGCAGCTGCCCGCTGTCGGGACGTTGCCGGAGGGACCGAAGCCCGACAGCCTGTTCACACTCGTCTATACCAGCGGCTCCACAGGTGTGCCCAAGGGCGGTATGTCTGAGCACCGTAACTGGGTTGCCTTCTGCCTGATGCACCAGAGGAACGCCAATATCACCTCAGAAAGTCGTGTAACATCCTATGCCAGCTTCGGCTTCGACGCATCGCCGATGGAGATTTACGCAACGCTGACGATTGGTGCCGAGTTGCACATCATCCCCGAGGAACTGCGCCTGGACCTGCTGGCGCTGAACGACTATTTCGAGGAGAACCGCATCACCCACGCATTTATGACCACGCAGGTGGCCTATCAGTTTGCCACCAGCATCGAGAACCACTCATTGCAGGCGCTGTTGACGGGAGGAGAGAAACTGGCTTCGCTGACACCACCACAGAACTATCGTGTCATGAATGCCTATGGTCCCTCGGAGACCATCTGCTATGTAACGTCCTACTGGCTGAAAGGCAGGCAGCAGAATATCCCCATCGGTGCAGCCATAGAGAACTGCAGACTTTATATCGTTGACCCGCAAGGCCACCGGCTGCCCGTCGGTGCCAGCGGCGAACTGTGGATTGCCGGTCCTCAGGTGGCCCGCGGCTATCTGAACCGTCCGGAGAAAACAGAAGAGGTGTTCGTCACGAACCCCTTCTGCGATGAAAGCAAATATAATAGGATATACAAGAGCGGAGACATTGTCCGCTATCTGTCGGACGGCAATATCCAGTTTGTGGGCCGTCAGGACGGACAAGTGAAGATTCGCGGCTTCCGTGTCGAGCTCACGGAGGTAGAGGCTGTCATCCGCCAGTTCCCCGGCATCAAGGATGCCACGGTGCAGGCCTTCGAAGAGGAGGGCGGCGGCAAGTTCATCGCAGCCTACATCGTCAGCGACGAGGAGATAGACATCGAGGCACTGAACAACTTCATCCTCGACGAGAAACCGCCTTACATGGTGCCTGCCGTAACGATGCAGATAGACGCCATCCCGCTGAACCAAAATCAGAAGGTGAACAAGAAGGCCCTGCCGAAACCGGAGAAGAAAGCTGCTGCGGTAGAGGAAGAGAGCAATGTGCCGATGAACGTGCTGGAGAAGGAAATCCACGGCATCATCGCACAGATTATCAACACCGAGGACTTTGGCGTAACAACCGTGCTGGGCTATGTAGGACTGACCTCTATCATGTCCATCAAACTGGCCATCCAGATCAACAAACGCTTTGGCGTAACGCTGGACTCGAAGGCACTGGCCAAGACGGGCAGCATACAGAGCATAGAGAACGAGATCCTGACCGCCCTGATGAGCGGCGGCGCCAAACAGGAGGCAGCAGAAACGGCACATGCCGACATGAACAACATACCGCTCTCGTATGCACAGATGGGAGTCTACGTGGATTCTGTCAAACACCCGGAATCTACCATATATAATACACCGGTCATAGCACGCTTCCCCAAGGATGTGGACATCAACCTGCTGACCAAGGCTGTGGAGACCCTCGTCAAGACACATCCCATGCTGCAGTCTCATTTTGGCAGTGCAGGGTCTGATATCATACAGATTGTCGACCTCGAACAGCCAGTCGAGATAGCCCGGAGCCAATGTCGCGAGGAAGACATACCCCATTACAAGTGGGAGTTCGTGAAGCCCTTCAACCTAAGGCAGGGGCCGCTCTATCGTATGGAGATTGTCACCACCGAGCAGTGGGTATACCTGATGATGGATATTCATCACCTCGTGGTGGACGGCGGCTCCTTCGACCTACTGCTATCGCAGTTGTTCGACCTGCTCAACGGCAAGGAGATTGAATCCGAGAGTTTCACCTATGCCGACTTCGTAGCAGCACAGAAGGCCGCAGAGAGCAGTCCTGAATACGCTGCTGCCCGCGACTTCTTCCAGGAACGTCTGGGGAAGGTGGAGGGCGTGACGGAAGTCCCCTCGGACCTGACCAACCCCAAGGAACAGGGTACCCTGGGCACCTTGTATACACCATTGGATCTGGCTGCCATCGATAACTTCTGTCGCCAGCACAACATCTCGCCGGCACATCATCTCCTGGCCGCCACCTTCTACACCCTTTCGCGATTCACCAACAACGAGCAGCTGTGCATCACCACCATCAGCAACGGACGCTCAGACCTACGCATCAGCAATACGGTGGGTATGTTCGTCAATACACTGGCACTGAGTGCCGAGATAGGTGAACAGAGTGTCATGGAGTTCCTCAACGAGACCAGCAAGAACTTCGACGAGACGCTGCAGCACGAGTCCTATCCGTTTGCACGTATCGCTGCCGACTATGACCTCAGTGCAGAAATCATGTACGCCTATCAGATGGGCATCATCGACGACTATAAGTACAAGGGCGAGACGATTCCCGTGGAGTCTTTCGAGACGGAGACACCTAAGTTCCGCATTGCCCTCTACATCATGAACGACGAGTCGGGGCAGCCAAGTATATGCCTGCAATACGACAATGGACGCTACAGCCACGAACTGATGGAGTGTCTGGCACAATCCATTGCCAATGCCGCCTATGCCTTTATCAGCAATCCCGCGCTACCGCTGAAGAGCGTTTCGCTGCTGGATGACAAGCAGACAACGCTGCTGGACAGCTTCAACCAGACAGACGTATCCTACGACGATACGCAAACCATCGTATCACTGTTCCGGAAGCAGGTGGAACAGCACCCCGACAACATTGCCGTGGTCTATCACGATCTGCACCTGACCTACAGAGAGGTAGATGAGCAGTCGGAACGTATCGCACAATACGTCCACTCGCTGGGTCTTGGAGGCGAGGACGTGGTATCCATCCTTATTCCTCGCAGCGAATGGATGGTCGTGGCATCCATGGGTGTGCTGAAAGCCGGATGTGCCTATCAGCCCCTCGACCCCAGCTATCCAAAGGAGCGACTGAACTTTATGATGCAGGATGCAGATGCCAAACTGCTGATAAGCGACGAGGAACTGCGTCCCATCGTGGATGAATACCAGGGCAAGGTACTGCTGACCAAAGACATCGAGAAGTTGCCGAATACGCCTATCACACAGAGCATTTCAATTACTCCGAGCAGCCTTTTCATCCTGCTCTACACCTCAGGCTCTACAGGATTACCCAAGGGCTGCCAGTTGGAGCACGGCAACCTGGTGGCCTTCTGTCACTGGTACCACCGCTACTACGGCCTGAAGCCAGAACATAAGGTGGCTGCCTACGCCAGCTATGGCTTCGATGCCTGTATGATGGATATGTATTCGGCTCTGACCTGCGGTGCTGCCGTCTATATCATCGGCGAAGACATCCGACTGAACCTGCCCGACCTGAACGAATATTTCAACCGCGAAGGCATCACCCACTCGTTTATGACCACACAGGTTGGCTGCCAGTTTGCGATGAACTTCGACAACCATTCGTTGCACCATCTCTCTGTTGGCGGCGAAAAGGTGTTGCCGCTCACGCCCCCGACGGCCTACCAGCTGCATAATGGCTATGGTCCTACGGAGTGTACCATCTTTACGACAACATATCCCATGAAGGAGTTCGAGCAGAACGCCCCCATCGGAAAACCGCTGGACAACATCCGGCTGTACGTCGTAGACAAGCAGTTGAACCGACTGCCGGTAGGTGCTGTGGGCGAGCTATGGGTCAGTGGCCCACAGGTTAGCCGCGGCTACCTGAACCGCCCCGAGAAGACCGCCGAGGTGTATATCAGCAATCCGTTTGTTGGTGGTGATATCAGTAAATACTCACGCTGCTACCGCACTGGCGACATCGTCCGTTATCTGCCCGACGGGAATATCCAGTTTGTGGGTCGCAGGGACGGACAGGTGAAGATTCGCGGTTTCCGCATCGAATTGAAAGAGGTGGAGGCCGTCATCCGCGAGTTCCCCGGCATCAAGGACGCCACGGTACAAGCCTTCGACTACGAGAACGGCGGTAAGTTTATCGCTGCCTACATCGTCAGCGACGAACAGGTTGACATCAAGGAGCTGAATACCTTCATCGGAAAGCAGAAACCATCCTATATGATTCCTGCAGCAACCATGCAGATAGACAGCATCCCGCTGAACCAGAACCAGAAGGTGAACCGCAAGGCATTGCCGACTCCTGTCGTTCAGGCTGTCGACCACGAATACGTGGAACCCACCAACGAGGTCGAGAAGTTCTTTTGCCAAGTGTTCTGCGATATCCTTTCGATGGAAAAGGCAGGTGCCACCGACAACTTCTTCGAGCTGGGCGGTACCTCGCTCATGGTAACGAAGGTAATCATAGAGGCCGACAAGGCAGGCTACCATGTGGCATACGGCGATGTCTTCACCCATCCTACACCGCGTATGCTGGCGCAGTTCGTGAGCGGAGAGACCTCGGCCGATGAGACTGACGTATCGGTGACCGATTTCGATTACACCGGCATTGACGCCTTGCTGCAACAGAATAATATAGATACCTTCCAAAAGGGTGAGCGTCAGTCGCTGGGCCATGTCCTACTGACCGGTGCTACGGGCTATCTGGGCATTCATGTGCTGCGCGAGCTCATCAACTCCGATGCTACGACCATCACGTGTCTGGTTCGCGGCAAGGACCAAGCTTCTGCCGAACACCGCCTGAAAAACCTTTTGTTCTACTATTTCGAGAAATCATTCAAGGATCTCTTCGGGAGCCGTCTCATTGTAGTGAATGGCGATGTGACACAGACTATCGAAGTAGCCAGCCACATCGACACAGTCTTTAACTGCGCAGCCAACGTGAAGCACTACTCGAAGGGGACAGACATCGAAGACGTGAATATCGGCGGTGCACAGCGCTGTGTGGAGTACTGTCTGAAGACGGGTGCACGGCTAGTGCACATTTCCACAACCTCTGTGGCCGAAATATGGATAGATCGTGGCGACGGCAGTCAGGTGCCATCGCTAAATGAGCGCAAGCTCTGGTTCGGTCAGTTCCTGGACAACCGCTACATTCACTCTAAGTTCCTGGCCGAACGCCTCGTCCTGGATGCTGTGGTACATCATGGCCTGAGTGCCAAGATAATGCGTGTGGGTAATCTGGCACCGCGCAGTTACGACGGAGAATTCCAGGCCAATTTCAACAGCAATAGCTACATGGGCCGTCTCAAGGTCTTCCACGTGTTGGGTTGCTGCCCCTACGACAGTTACGACGAACTGACCGAGATGTCGCCTATAGACCAGACAGCCAAAGCTGTAGTGCTGCTAGCATCCACACCTAAGTCATGCACCGTATTCCAGCCCTTCAATAATCATAGCGAGTTGCTGGGCGACGTGCTCCAACTCATGAAAAAGGTGGGCAGGGAGATACGCTTTGTAGAGAACGGCGAATTCGAGAAGGCCGTTGATGTGGCAGGGCAAGACCCCGAGAAAGCCAAGCTGCTCTCGGCCATCCTGGCCTATCAGGACGTGGCCCACGGTCAGAAAGCTGTTATCATAGAGCGCGACAACCGCTACACGTGTAACGTGCTGCATCGCCTTGGCTTCCACTGGAGCGATACCTCGTGGGACTATGTCGAGCGTATGCTGACAGCCATTGCCGGCTTCGGTTTCTTCGAGTAACAGGACTCCGTGATTGTGGAAACCTGACGACTGCCTGCAAGTGCTGAAAATACTCAAATATGACAGTTTTTTCTGCCTCATTTTTCAAAATAAAAGGGTATATTTAGCACTTTCAAGTAGCCATCGGGGAGTAGGATAAAACAAGACTAAAAAGATAAGAAAGATGCGCATTTTTTTTATAAAAATTGTGCATCTTTTTTTTGGTATAATCAGTAAGTTTTGATAACTTTGCAAACGTTCAAAAATAGACATAATCACACGAGTAAAAATAAAACTAACAATAAAAAAACAATTCTAATTTCATGATTGTCATAAAAAGAGACGGCTCCAAGGAGGAGTTCAACAGACAAAAAATCAAAAATGCCATTGTAGGAGCATTTCAATCGGTATCTAGTTGGGATGAGGAAAAGATTAACAGCGTAGCAACAGACCTTAGCGAAAGTATTTCGGTGCGCGACGGATTCACCGTCGAGGAAATCCAGAACCGTGTGGAGTTCGCACTGATGCAGAACGGCTACTATGCCGAAGCTAAATCATATATACTCTATCGCCAGCAACATGCAGAAGCTCGCTTCATCAAGGAACGTATAGACTATATGAACGAGTATAGCCAGACGGCCGATAACGCTGCCACAGCCAGCGAGACTGACGCCAATGCCAACGTTACCATGAAGAACGTTGCCAACCTGGAGGGTGAAGTATACAAGACCACCAACCGCGTCATCCAGCGTCAGCGTATGAAAGACAAGCTGAACCAGATGTACCCCGAAGTTGCCAAACAGTATGAGCAGGACCTGAACCACCATATTATTTATACGCACGACGAGGCCAGTACACCTGTGCTGAAGCAGTACTGTATGGCCGTGAGCCTCTACCCACTGATGACTGACGGCGTTGGTAACATCGACGGCGTAACACCTGGTCCCCCAAATGACCTGCAGTCGTTCAGCGGCCAGATTACCAACCTGACGTTCCTACTCTCTTCTCAGTGTAAGGGAGCTGTGGCCTTTGGTGAATACTTTATCGTACTGAACTACTACATCGTAGTGGAGTTCGGCCCTGAATGGTACAATCATCTGGACGACATCACCACCACAGGCTACTGCCTGAAGCAGCGCACCGTACGCGACAACATCTTCAAGGCCTTCAAGCAGTTTGTATGGGGTATCAACCAGCCTGCCGGTAACCGCAGCTATCAGTCGCCCTTTACCAACGTATCATACTACGACCACACCTATTTCGATTCACTCTTCGGTGATTTCTGCTATCCCGACGGTACACGTCCCGAGTGGAAGGCCATCGATACCCTGCAGCGTATGTTCATGAAGTGGTTCAACCAGCTGCGCCTGAAGCAGGTACTCACCTTCCCCGTTGAGACCATGGCAATGGTTTACGACCCCAAGACGGGCGATATCATAGACAAGGATTACAAGGACTTCACGGCCGAGATGTATGCCGAGGGGCATTCCTTCTTTACCTATATCAGCGACAGTGCCGACTCTCTGGCCAGCTGCTGCCGTCTGAAAAATGAGTTGACGGAGAACACCTTCAACCCCACCAGTGGTCTGACGGGTGTAATGACCGGTTCCTGCAACGTTATCACACTGAACATCAACCGTATCGTTCAGGATGCTAAGCGCACTATCTCCGGTACCGAGGGCGACCATAACTTCTACGCTTTCCTGCGCCTGTACATAACAAATATCCTGGAGCGTGTATACAAGTATCACATTGCCTACAAGACAATGCTCTACGAGATGGAAGACCGCAAAATGTTTGCTGCCTCGAACGGTGGATACATCTTCATCAGCAAGTTGTACAGCACCATCGGTATCAATGGTCTGAACGAGGCTGCACGCTTCCTTGGTCTAACCGTAGGCAACAACCCCGAGTACATAGAGTTCCTGCAGGTTATCCTGGGTACCATCAAGGAGCAGAACAAGCAGCATAGCATCAACGACAAGAAGCGTCCCTTCCTGTTCAACAGCGAGGTTGTACCCGCAGAAGGTCTGGGTGGTAAGAACTATCGCTGGGACAAGCAGGACGGCTATTGGGTTCCCGAGGACGAGAACCTCTACAACTCTTACTTCTACGATGCGCACGACGATACCCGCGTACTGGATAAGTTCATCCTGCACGGAAAGCAGACCTATCAGTACACCGACGGCGGTAGTGCACTGCACTGCAACCTGCAGGATCACCTGACCAAGGAGCAGTACCTGAAGCTCATCGACTTCGCCATCAAGAACGGCACCTCGTACTACACCTTCAATATTCCCAACTCGAAGTGCGAGTCCTGCGGACATATCATAAAGAAGCCTATCGACGTTTGTCCGTGTTGCGGTTCTGCAGATATCACTCAGTACACACGTATCATTGGCTACCTGCGTCCTATCCCAGCATTCGGTAAGGACCGTCAGATAGAGGCTGCCAAGCGTACCTACAGTTGTAATCTGCAGTAATGCCAATGCTAAAGTATGTAGACACCAAGGAAGTCTTTGCCGAGATTCCCGACGAGATAACCTTGGCCATCAGTATCAGTGGCTGCCCCATTCGTTGCAAAGGATGTCATAGCAAATACCTTTGGGACGACGTGGGGGAGCCACTGTCCGTTGACAGCCTCTCTACCCTACTCAGAGACCATGTAGGCATCAGTTGCGTATGCTTCATGGGCGGCGATCAGGCACCCGAGGAGATTAACACCCTGACCCAGTGGGTAAAGGAGAACAGCGACGTACGTACGGCCTGGTACAGCGGTGCCGACGAGGTAAGCCCTGTCATCAATCTCGACAATCTAGATTACCTGAAGATCGGACACTACTCCGAAAAGGCAGGCCCTCTGAACTCCCGCACTACAAACCAGATTCTCTGGCGCATAGAGCACGAAGAGGGCGAAAACAAGAAGACAAACATTACATCACGATTCTGGTAACCTTTATGAAATACTTTTCTCGCGCCAAAGTCTGGCTGGCTCTCGCCGGCATTCTGTCGTTATCGGCTATTCATTCCTTTGCTGCCGACTGGCTTTTCCAGGACGGGAAAAGCAATTACCAGATAGTCGTTTCCTCTGAGGCTTCACCTTCGGAGCAAACTGCAGCACGCGAACTTCAACAGTACATTCTTCAAGCGAGCGGTGTGCAGATTCCCATCACCTCCGATCTAAAGACAAGCGGACGCCACATCTACGTTGGATACAACCAGCAGGTTGCAACCCTGACAGGAACGCAGAAACCGGAGAAGGATGACGAGAGTTTCACGTATCGCACCATAGACCATGACCTGCTCATCTGGGGAGGTGCACAACGAGGAACCATGTACGGTGTCTTCAAATTTCTGGAAAACGAACTTGGCGTTCACTGGCTCACTCCCAAGTGTACTATAGTACCCAAGACGAAGGAATGGAAATTTCCTCGTCTAAACCACACGGAACGCCCCTTCATAGGCTATCGCTACAGCAACTACTTTGTGGCCGACGGCGTACCCGAATGGAGCGCCCACACCTACGAAAACACAAAGTGGAGCCCTGTGACCAACGAATATGGTAATATCGAGGCATACTATGGTGCTCATACGATGGATTGGCTCGTATCGCCGAAGGAGTTCTACCAAACACACCCAGAATATTTCTGTCTGCGCGACGGGAAACGTTACGACGGATACGGACAACTCTGCCTCTCGAACCCGGAAGTACTGGAGCTCTGCAAGATACGCCTAAAGCAACGTATGCGCGAGAATCCCGAGTATCGTATCTATAGCCTCTCGCAGAACGATAACTTCCGCTTCTGCCAATGCGAACAATGCGCTGCCATAGAACAACAGTACGGTGGACACTCTGGCATTATCGTATGGTTCGTAAACCAGGTAGCTGATGCCATAAAGGATGAATTCCCAGACAAATACATAGGTACCTTTGCCTATCAGTATTCGCGCCAGCCACCTACAGGCATCAAGCCCAGAGAAAATGTAGTTATCCGACTATGTAGCATCGAATGCTGTTTTGCACACCCGCTGAACGCGGGCTGCCCGCAGAATGAAGCTTTCATGCGCGACCTGCAGGGTTGGGCAGAACTGGCACCTCATTTGTTTATCTGGGACTACATTGTAGACTATGCCCAATATATGGCCCCTTGGCCAAACTTCCAGGTACTTGGGCCCAACATCCGCGTATTTGGAGAGAACAAGGCCATCGGTATCTTCGAGGAAGCCCAATACCAATCGGCCGGGGCTGAGTTCGACGAGATGAAAGCCTGGACGGTAAACCAACTGCTATGGAATCCTGATCAGGATGTAGATTCGTTGGTCAGCATCTTCATCAATGGATATTACGGCAAGGCTGCACCTCAAATCATGAGCTATTACCGTCTGTGCCAGAGTCTGGTGAAGCCGGATATTCATTACGGTATCTACATCACAGAAAATCACGAAATATACAGCGACAATTTCACGAAGAAGGCCTTTGACATACTCGGAGAAGCACTCTTGGCTGCAGAGAACGACGAGATTCGCGAACGTGTAGACCGCGTAAGGATGCAGCCCCTTTACCTGCAATGTATGCGCCACAAAACAACATCTCTGCAAGACGGCACATGGGATGACTTGCTCCGACTGATGAAGAAATACAAAGCCTTACACCGCGAGGGTTATCCGCAGGAGAGATTTATCAGCGAATTCCAGCAATAATCACTCCTCTGAGCAAAACAAACAAGAAGTTTATTCTCTATTCAGATGCAGCACCAGGTATTCGGATCTGGTGCCGATACGTATTTTCGGTCCCCAGATGCCGAGACCGGAACTGATGTAGTAGTGCGTATTGCCACGTTGATGATGCCCCCATGATTTCTCGTACATAGCATCGGTGATCCACGAGAGAGGCCATACCTGCCCTCGGTGGGTGTGGCCGCTGAACTGGAAATCGACGCTGGCATTCTCAGCCTCTTCCAAGTGGTAGGGCTGATGGTCGAGCAATACCGTGAAACCTTCCAGTCCTGCTACGAGATCCTTAACCGAAGCGCGACGACGGGCCATCCTATCATTACGGCCTACGACATCTACCCCTTTGAAATGCACCACAGAGTCTTTCAACAATACAATGCCAGCATCCTCGAAAAAGTGTTTTGCCTCTTCCACGTTGCTGAAATACTCGTGATTGCCAAGTACGGTATAGACAGGCGCGTTGATGCGGCGAAACTCTTCGGCATAGTTATCCTCGATAACGGGACGCAAGCTTCTATCAATGACATCGCCGCCAATGAGCACCATATCGGGGTGCTCGGCATTGATTAAGTCAACCCATCGTGCCAGTTCGCCCTTACGGTTGTGATAGCCAATGTGCAGGTCGCTAGCCAAGACTATGGTCAACGGGTTTTCGATAGGTTTAGCCGTGCGAATAGTCAGTTCTTCGCGATATTTATGATGATACCGAATGCCACCAAGAACCATTATCGTCGTAACGATTCCAATGACCGCGAGCATCCCCACCAGGCTGTCCTTCAGGATAGTCTTCGGCAGTAAATGAAAGAACGAAGCACCATCAGCGAAGATAAAAACGATCAGCAAATATAGGAAAGCTATCAGCCAGAGTGTACTGACCTCGTACCATATCGTCGCCACTCTGACAGGGAATTGTTCCATCATGAAGAAGCCTACAAAGAAACTGGCCATCCACATAAAGAACAAACCCACTACCATCATCTTCAACGGCCACCCCATCGGTGTGACGCGCCACAAATGCCAACCAACATACCCAGTCAGGGCAATAACAAGAATCAATATGACGATAAATATTTTCATTCTACACTAACGATAAAGTTGTGAAATATGGAGTATTTTCTACTTTTTCGCCGTAAAATTATGATAGTTTTATCTAAATTCCAATAATATGTTGTACCTTTGTTTAGTTCTTATAAACATAAAGAAGAAAAAGATTATGAAACACGTGCAATATAAGACACAAGGCACCTGCTCGCAACTGATTGATGTAGTAACCGATGATAACAAGGTCATTCAGCAAGTGTACTTCCTGGGCGGATGCAACGGAAACCTGCAAGGCATCTGCCAATTGGTAAAAGGAAAGAAGATTGACGAGGTTATAAACCTGCTGGACGGCATTCGCTGCGGAACAAAAGGAACATCCTGCCCAGACCAGCTATGCAGGGCACTCGAGCAACTGAAATAACAGACAAGACCAAGAACGAATACCATGAAGAAGATACTCCTTTTTTTTATCTTTCTGCTGGCATCTATAAACATAACAGCAGATAAGAACGTAACAAAAACCTACATAGAGAATCCCGACTACGAAGCCCGCTTCGCAGGATGGACAAACAATGGGTTCTACTACGCCACGAACTCCAGCTTCGAGCAAAAACAAGGCAAGATTTTTATGGAACGATGGGTGGCATCAGGCAGCAAAATACCTAATGTCGAAATCTGTCAGGACCTATATTTACCCTCAGGCACCTATACGCTGACGGCTGGATGCCAGAATATACAGCAGTCGGGCAAGATTGAAGCCTGTGTAGGAGCAACCCTCTATGCCAACGACGAAACAGTAACCGTAACGGAAAGCAAGGATTACAGCGTCACCTTCACCGTACTGCAAGGTGTTACCCGCATCGGCTTCAAGATAAACAACACGAATGCCAACTGGGCAGCTATCGACAACGTAAGGCTGACGCTTCTGGACACCAACCTGGAAGCCGAGCATGCAGAATTGCAGAAGCTGATAGACAGCGCCATTGAGGTAATAGGCGAAGGTGAAGGAGCTGATGTTCTGTCCAACGCCATAGAAGAAGCCAAGGAACTGATAGCAGCTGGCAGCAACGAGAGAATAGATTCGCTGGCAAAGGTCTTAAGTGACGCTACTCTGAATTATCGAATACTGAATGCCACAGGTACAGCTCCTAAGGTTACCACAAACAATTTTGTAGCCGCAGGAGCAACCATACTGCTGGCACGCATGAACCTGAGCACCTCCACAGGAATAAAAGAAAAAGGCTTCTGCTGGAGCACCAGTCCGGTACCAACCATCTTTGACAATCGCACCACGCGCTATTTCTCGTCCAACGGAGAGATATACTGCATGGAGAAACTTCAGCCTGGTACTATGTACTATGTACGTCCATACGTGCTGACCACCAAATACCATCTGGCCTATGGAGATATCGTAAAGGTACCTACCCTACCCAAGGGGGCTGTAAAAGCCAGCTACGACAACGGCGGCAGTACGGAGGAGAACTATCGCATCAGTTCAGCCATAGACGAGATCCTGTGGCTATATAACAACCTGTCATCGGTAAAGGACATCACCCTGGAGGTACACTACAGCGCAGGCACTCCCACGGCCGACTGTTCCTACGGCGGTCACATGCGGGTAGGTGCCAATTCGTCGTATCAGCAGACTGGAACCGTTCTGCACGAGACAAATCACGGCGTAGGCGTTGGAACAAGCAATATCTGGTGGGACGGGAATTATCGCGCGGAAGGAAACCGAGGCAAATGGCTGGGGCCACGAGCCACACAGATGATTCGCTTCCTGAATAAGGACAACACAGCCTATATGACCGGCGACGACACCCACATGTGGCCGACATCCTCATTCAAAGGTCCTAACTTCGGAATAAACGGGGCGCATGAAGACACCTACAATCCAGAAAACACCTTGCTTTACTATGGTAACGTTCTCATCACGCACGCATTGCATCAGGATGGTTTGATCAGCACAGAGAAGATAGGCTTTGCCTCTCCAGCCTACACATTTGCGCAGGAGGATGATACAAAATACTACATTAAGAGCACCGATGACGACTTTGGAAACGAGACATCACTTCTTACCGCAACGGAAAGCGGTAGCCTGAGACAGGAAGAGATAAGTGCCGCACAGGCGCTGGAGGATGACAACTTTGCCTGGCACATCATCTACGATCCCAAGACAGCCTATTATTCACTCCGGAATGTAGGTTTGGGGAAGACGCTGTCCTGCTCGGGTCAGACATTCAAGATGATGATGCGCAGCGCCCCTTCCGATGCTGAGAAGGCACAATTGCTGCCGTCGAGAACAAATTTCAAGAAGGGAACACTGAACATGCCCTCGTACTGGGTTGTCATAAGAAAAAAAACACTGGAAACTAAAAGCGAGACAGCCCTGAGCTGTGCTGACTTCGACGCCTCAGACAGTAACACGAAACAGCATTGGCTACTGCTTACAGCAGATGAGCTTACAGCATACGACCAGTATTGCCACGAAAAAGCTGACGGCATAGGTTCAATGAAAAATGAAGAGTCAAAAGTGAAGAGTGAAGAATATGATAACAACATCTATGACCTTCAGGGCCGTAGATTTAATTCTCAATTCTCAATTCCCAATTCTCAATTAAAAAAGGGAATTTACATAAAGGGTGGGAAAAAGATTCTGTTTTAACCCATAATTATCAATGTTCAATGTTCAATGTTCAATGATTTTTTGTAATTTTGCAGCCAAAATACGAACATATCCTAAGAAAACATGGAACAATCGTTATTCATCTATAACACACTGAGTAGGCAGAAGGAACTCTTCCGTCCGCTTACCCCCGGCAGAGTGGGAATGTATGTTTGCGGTCCCACCGTATATGGCGATGCACATCTGGGACACGCTCGTCCTGCCATTACCTTCGATATTCTATTCCGCTATCTGCAGCATATAGGATATAAGGTGCGCTACGTTCGCAACATCACAGACGTAGGTCACCTGGAGCATGATGCCGACGAAGGCGAGGATAAGATTGCAAAGAAAGCCCGATTGGAGCAGTTGGAGCCCATGGAAGTAGCACAGTACTACACCAACCGTTTCCACGATGCTATGGCAGCACTGAATTGTCTGCCTCCCAGCATCGAACCTCACGCCACAGGACACATCATGGAGCAACAGGAACTAGTGGATCAAATCCTGGGCAATGGCTATGCTTATGAGAGCAACGGCAGTGTGTACTTCGATGTAGAGAAATACAACAAAGACCACAAGTACGGTATCCTTTCGGGTCGTGATCTGGAGAATATCAAGGATGCCAGTCGTGAACTGGCCGGTGTAGGAGAAAAGAAGAACCAGGCCGACTTTGCTCTGTGGAAAGCTGCTCAGCCCGAGCATATCATGCGTTGGAAGAGCAGATGGAGCGACGGATTCCCCGGCTGGCATTGCGAATGTACGGCTATGGGCCGCAAATACTTAGGTAACCACTTCGACATACATGGCGGAGGTATGGACCTTATCTTCCCACATCACGAATGCGAGATAGCACAGGCTGTGGCCAGTCAGGGCGACCAGATGGTACACTACTGGATGCACAACAACATGATTACCATCGATGGTAAGAAGATGGGTAAGTCATATAACAACTTCATCACCCTGCCACAATTCTTTGATGGCAGTCACCCCTTGTTGCAACAAGCTTACAGCCCAATGACTATCCGTTTCTTCATTTTGCAGGCTCACTACCGTAGCACCGTAGACTTCGGCAACGAGGCCTTGCAGGCTTCAGAAAAAGGCTTCACACGCCTGATGGAGGGTTACAAGAACCTGAAGCGTCTACAGGAAGGTCAAAAGGTAAAGGGAATGCCCTGGATTGAGCAGCAGTACGTAGATGAACTGCGCGAGAAGCTCTACGAGGCAATGAATGACGACCTGAACACGCCTATCGTTATCAGTAACCTCTTTGACGCTTGCCGCGTGATTAACACACTTATCGACAAGAAGGCTAGCATCAAGCCCGAGGTAGCAGAAGCACTATTACAACTCTTCAGCACCTTCACCTTTGACATTCTAGGTCTGAAGGAAGATACAGGCAATAGCAACAAAGCCCGCGAAGAAGCATTCGGTGCCGTGGTAAATATGTTGCTGGAACAACGTCAGCAGGCCAAAGCAGAAAAGAACTGGGCACTGAGCGATAAGATACGCGATGACCTCGCTTCCTTAGGCTTCGAAGTGAAGGATACTAAGGACGGATTTAGTTGGTCGTTAAACAAATAAGAAGACAAAAAGAAAGCCTCTCGGATTTGAGAGGCTTTCTTTTTTTATGCTTTGTTGACCACGGCAGCCTGTTCAATGGGCAGACACGCCTTGTAGTTCTGGATGTACTTCTCAAAGCCTGCCACATCCTCTGGGGTAGGACTAACAGAAACGCCCGTGTTACCGGCAAAGACTACATCCTCAAGATAATCAGCCAGATTCTTACCATTATTATTAATAAGATAACCTGCCAGCAGAGCTATACCCCATGCACCACCTTCACCCGCAGTCTCCATGACAGAGATGGGTGAGTTGAGGGCGGCAGCCAGCATGCGCTGACCTACCCCTGCCGTCTTGAAGTAACCACCATGACCTGTAATGCGGTCCACCTTGATCTTCTCCTCCTTCAAAAGGATATCATTACCTATCTTGAGCACGCCAATGGCACCATAAAGGTGTGCACGCATCAGGTTAGCCAGATTGAACTTATCGCCGGCAGAGCGGACGAACATAGGGCGACCTTCTGCCAAGCCCGTAACGGGCTCTCCGCTGACGTAGTTATAAGCCATCAGGCCACCACAGTCGGGGTCTCCCTCGAGCGCTTTATTAAAGAGTTTTCCGTAAATTTCGTTCATATCAACAGGTACACCCAGCAGTTGCTGATACTCCTTGAAGATACCCACCCATGCATTGATGTCGCTGGTGCAGTTGTTGCAATGTACCATAGCCACTAGGGAACCGTCGGGTGTGGTGACAAGGTCGATGGCTTCGTAGGGTTTGCTCAGCGGTTTCTCCAATACAATCATAGAGAAGCTGGAGGTTCCTGCGCTGACGTTTCCTGTGCGCTGCTTAACGGCATTGGTAGCTACCATACCCGTTCCGGCATCGCCTTCGGGAGGACATAGAGGAATGCCTGCCTTCAGGTGACCGCTGACATCCAGCATCCTGGCCCCTTCGGCTGTCAGCGAACCTGCATTCTCGCCTGCTACAAGCGACTTGGGCAGGATGTCGAGCAATTTCCATGAGTAGCCCTTGGGTGCAATCAGTTCATCGAACTTCCTGACCATCTGGGCATCGTATGTCTTGGTAGCAGGGTCTACAGGAATCATACCCGAGGCATCACCTACGCCCAGCACAAACTCGCCCGTCA
>Ga0265299_10000470_pt1 | contig 50294 bp, 108 predicted proteins | sample AusTroGonzalo_MG_4_FD_193485 | JGI IMG/M metagenome (GOLD analysis project Ga0265299, IMG submission 193485) | Bovine rumen microbial communities from tropical cattle in Woodstock, Queensland, Australia - Gonzalo_02 | ecosystem: Host-associated > Mammals > Digestive system > Stomach > Rumen ...
GGGTACAGTATTGACAGTACAACTGTTATCAATGGTGTAGATACCACCAAGACATATACAATCACTTATTGGAAGGACTATGAATAAAGAGAATAAGATTAAATTACAGAAAGCAGTCAATGTACTGAAAAACCTTCACTTCAAGGAGGAGAACATTATGGTCACTGGTAGTATTGCCCTTGACCTACAAGGTGTGTCAACAAGAGTGGCACATGATGTTGACATCATCATTAAGATGGATGACCAGACCTGGAAATGTATGAAGCTCATTGAAGCAGTCAATAATGTAGATAATGAAAATGAAATTTTTATGAATCTCCCAGGTGGATTAAAAGTTCCAAAGGATGAGTATCTCAATGCAAGAAAAAACACCATCTTCCTGGATGTTGATGGTCTTGTTCTTAACATCTGGCGATATGAAGGTGAATGGTCTGACATAAGAGAGGCAGAAACAGGTGTATATGTTGCAACAATAGAACATATCATCAATGCCAAAAAGAAATATGGTCGACCAAAAGACTATCAGGACATCAATCAAATTTGTAAAAAAATTCTTGAATAATGAAGTTTAAATTCAATGGTGGAAGAGGTGCAATACTCTGTGAAAGATGTGGTGTCATCTTAAAATCTGGAAATGAGATTCCAGAATATGTCTGGGAAGCAGTAAAGAATGGAACTGTCAAAGAACTTCCGGGTATGTACTGTGAAGATAACTGTGAGAGAAGTAAAAGAATCCTTGGTGACCTATACACAGGTGATACAAAAGATGTTGGACAGTAAATAAGAAAATAATGAATATTGATTTAAACAAACACTAAAATGTTTTTTAGAAATTTAAAAGAAAAGTGCGAATTTTATCGTTCACTCACAGATTATAAGTTAATGCCAAACTCTTATGTTCTGGTAATGGTTGATGGTCACTGCTTCAGCAAGATGATCAAGAACAAGTTTGAGAAACCATTTGATGATACATTCATTATGATGATGAATGAGACTGCCAAGTATCTGTGTGAGCAGATTCAGGGTGTTAAGTTTGCATACACCCAGTCTGATGAGATCAGTCTTCTCATCACAGACTTTGACACACCTATGACAGACTCTTACTTCAGTTTCAGACTCTGTAAGATGCAGTCACTCATTGCATCTCTTGCAACTGCAAAATTCAACAAACTTTACTATGACAATGTAGATGGTGTGAAAGATGTTCCTCTCTGTACATTTGACTGTAAGGTATGGACTGTCCCAAATGCCAATGATGCTTATGCTTGGTTCCTTTACAGACAGACTGACTGTATCAAGAACTCAAAAGCACAGACAGCACAGTCATTTCTTCCTCACAAAGAACTTATTGGTCTCACATCAGATGAGATGATTGCCAAATGTAAGGATGTGAAGGGTATTGACTGGTATGAGTACACCAATGACAGGAAGTATGGTCGTATCATCAAAAAGGTTGAGACTGATATGGAGAAAGACCTTCCTAATGGTCAGCACATTGCTTTCACAAGGAACATCTGGACTCCTGTTGCAGCCAATGACCTCAAGGATGATGACACTCTTGTTAGGGATTTGATTCCTGAACAGTTTAGACCAGGTGTTAATATAAAAGAAATTGTAGAATAATGATTATTGCTATTGACTTTGATGGGACATGTGTGAAGCATGCATATCCCAAGATTGGTGATGACATTGGAGCAGTTCCTGTACTCAAGGAGTTCATCAACCAGGGTCACCAGTTAGTACTAAACACAATGAGATCTGGTGAACTCCTGGGTGATGCTGTCAAATGGTTCAGTGACAGGGGTATCTACCTCTCTGGTGTGAACCACTGTCCTGGTCAGTCAACCTGGACCACCTCTCCCAAGGTGTATGCCAATGTTTACATTGATGATGCTGCACTGGGTTGTCCTACCACAATGGATGACCAGCAGAACATCTATGTAGATTGGAGGATTATAGCAAGAGCCTTTGGTTATGACTATGATAAACTTGTGAATGATGGAACAGAACATATTGATAAAGAGGAATGCTGAAGTACTCATCTCTGAAATTAAAGGTGAGATTGAGTATGTGGAGAGGTATCTTGGAAAATTGAAAGTAAAGTTGAATGAGCTTGAAACAATAATTGGTGGTTTAAAAGATGGAGAAGAATAAGTACTATTTGATGATGGAAAATGAGATTGATAATCAGATTCCAGAGATTGAAGATGATCTAAAGGAGTTTGCTCATCATCTATTAGACACTATCCCTGGATATTTCTATATGGTACCTGCCAGTTCATCTGGTAAGTTCCATCCTGTGAATGACCAGGGTGAAGGTGGATTGGTCAGGCATTCCATCAGTGTGAAAAGGATGCTTGTTCATCTTCTTCTCCCAGTTGGGTATTATAACTTCACACCAAGACAGCAGAGACTGTTGCAGGTAGCTGCACTCTTCCATGATAGTTTCAAGTCTGGAACACAGGAAGAGTATGAGGAGAACATCCACACAAAGTTCTTACACCCTGTCCTTGCAGCCAACCACATCCTTATGGAATCTGTAAAGATGAGGTTTGATTATGACAGTGCTTCATTTATAGCATCAGCAATTATGTCACATATGGGTCAGTGGAACACCAGTTGGAGAGAAGCAGGTGCTCTTCCTCTTCCAAAGACACCCGCACAAAAGGCACTTCACCTGGCAGACTATCTTGCATCCAGAACAGACATCAATATGGATATTCCAGATCCATACAAACCAGATTCTGATTCTGCGACAACGACTGACGAACAAGAAAACAAAAAGGAGAGTAACTAACACTCTCCTTCATTTTTTAATATAACTCCTCGTTCTGAATCATCTTCTTCAATTATCTCACACTCATTTGGATCATCTTCTGGTGGTATAGGATTCTTAAACCTCTTTTCAAACACTCCTATACCCAAAAGTGCAAAACCTCCAATCATCATTGTTATGAATGCCTCACCAAGCCAGGTAAGATCAGATTTTGTGAATGTACAGATTACAATTACAACAAGTAGAGTTACAAGTATAATACATCCAAGAACTCTCTTTGATGATATTCTACCATTTGCTCCAGTGAGCATGGTTTCCCAATTATTCCTCTTCTTTTTAATTATAGTTCTTTTCATATAATATTGTGTCTTTAAATTATTTATGACAAATTTGGAAATATCAAATATTTTTTTTATCTTTGTAATGAAAACAAACACACCAGCATCTTGCAGAGATGTTTGTAAATGATTTTTTACAAGATTAACATATTATGAAAAAACTAATTGTACTATTTTGTTTATTACTTTGCCTTTGTTCCTGTACAATGGATATGACAGTTTATGAGTGTAATATATCTTACACCATTAATGGTAACCCTGTTACAGAAACATTTCAACTTGATATGTCATCATCTTGTGTTCCTTCATACAGGTTGGATCAGAAATCTCTCACTATAATTGGGTCATCTGGTAGTTCATCATCATTGACGTACAAAACCATATATCGTGGTTCATTGGATGTTAAGGTGAAAGAATTTGACTACAAGATTGTGAGAAGTTATAAAGGATCACAGTGGGATGGTCATGAACTAAAAAGTAAAAAGTAATTATGAATAGAAGTGAAAAAGCAGCATTGAAGATTCATGACACTGCCATCAAAGAAGGTGAAAACTATGCCAAGACACATGGACACTCTATCATTGAAGAGGTTGCATATGGTCGTGGATTCAAGTCTGGTTATATGAGGGGTGCAGTGGAAACTGAAGAGGAACTCATTGAGAAAGCAGCAGAGTGGATCAAAAAGAACATCACATTTATACATCCCAGGAAGGAAAGAGAAGTATGTGCTGTGAATATTGGTGTGTTTAAAGATTATATGAGGGAGAACTGATTATGAAAGAACTGTGGAATAAAATATGTGAAAAACTCTATGTAAAGTTCAATGACTTCCTCACCAATGGTGGAGGATATGTCATCTTTGTCCTTGCACTTATTGCAATCATCTTCGCTATTATCGGGTTCTATGGAACAAATGGATTTAATTGGAAGTGGTTTGTATTCTTCCATCTTCCTCTTTATATCTTCTGTGGATGGGTACTGTATGAAACAATGAAGATGTACAACAAAACCCTGAAGGACATTGATGAAAGAAAAAAGAGTGACAAAGAAAATGGACAAAAGGATATTTAATGGAACTGTGAAGTGTGGTTTCTGTGGTAGGGAACTGACAGCAGATGAAATCTGTGAGTACATTCCCAACTGTGGAAAGCATGAAGATGACATAGATGAGGAACAGTGTCCTCACTGTGGTTATCATAATGACTTTGTAGATGACCCATATGAAGACTGATATGAAAGAAAAATTACTCAAAGAGATTGATGACTTTGTTCATCTGTGTTATATGGCATTCAAAATAAGTGTTGGTGACTGGGCAAAAGAAAACTTCCCACAGGTTATTGAAAACCTATGGGTGGATGACAGGTCTGATGCAGAGAATGTCAAAGAGATCAAGGAGATGTTTGAGACCAACAGGGTTCTGAATGAGAACATTGGTAATCCAGCAGCAGCCCAAGTGATCAAGGCATTCCAGGATGGTTGGTTAAACAAATTTTAACACCATAAGTCCCACTGTTCTGTAAGGTATACTAAAAAAGTCATCAAGGAACTGAATATCTAACATCCTATTTGTTATTTTTAAGTTATGAGGTACATCTTTGATTGTGAAGCAATAGCAAGTCCAAAAACACAGAAGAAATGTTTGACCAAGGTGGTTGAACTGGCAATGTCACTTCCAAAGGGATATGTCTATCATATTCATGTGACTGGAAGTCAAGACAGAAGGAGGAGAGTCAATATTGGAGGTACCTACTTTGACCTTTACTTCTATGTGTGGGACATCAATGGTAACAAGATACTATGGAGGATTTTTGAAGACTCTGATGGAACAAAGGACTGGAACAGTCTATACTATTCTGCAAAGAAAGAAATTGCAGAACTACCTGTTATTGAAGATAATGTTGAACAAAAATAATTAAGACTATGAAATTTGAATATGGTGCAATGAGTTCCAAGTTCTCTATTGAAGCAGACAACAAGTTGACTGCCTATGCTGGAATGATTCTCCACTTTGGTGGTAATGCGGCAATGATTGCAATCTATGAACCAGAAGAATCCAGGAAGGAAGACTCCTGGTTGTTTGCATCTCCACTTGAAGATAGATTGGATGAGATTTTTGGTGGTGAAAAAGGTTGTTTCTTCAAGTACCTGGATGAACATCTGGAAGAAATCAAAGCAGCTGTTGACACTATTGAAAAACTCATCTAATGAATAATTTCAAAGGACAGTGGAACAGTCTCAAAAGATGGCAGCAAAACAGACTTATCGGCTGGGCCATCAACAAAAATTGGAAAATGTACTGGTTTATGAAAGAAATCTGGCTAAGTACAAATCTTAAACAAAAAGAACAAGAAGCATGAAGTATGTGATCTTTGAGGGTAATGGTCTTGTACATCCAATTGTATTTGGTGACCACACTGCACACTCACAGATAAGTGTTGCTGGTGGAACCCCTATTGCTGCCGGATTTGTCAGGTTTGATTCTATGAACTGGCCTCACTGTTATGGTGAATCAGACTCACTAAAATTAAAATGTAGGGGTGAGATTGATGAAGACATTATCAGAAGAGCGCATACTGACTGTGGTACATATATGTTTATAGCAGATTTTTATAAAGAAGATGATCAAGATAATACCAAACAAGAATGAACCAAACAAGATAGATCCTTTTTATCAACTATCTGTGACACTTGGTTATGGTGAACATTGTGATGACACCTACACAAAGAACACCCTTGAAATTGTTGAGTCAAAGAAGGGTATGAGTTATATGGATAGTTGGCGTTATATCACAAGAAAAGAAGCAGAAAAGGTCTATAAATTCTTCAATAACATTCTTCATAGGAAAGAATGTGACCACATTGTCCTGAATGATGCATGGGAGTTGAACTGTAAGGAGAATCCAACAACATTCTGGTACAAGGACTATATGTCTGACAGGGAAATCAAAAAGTTTGCCAAGTTCTATGAGAAGTATGGTTCAGCATTGTTCAATCCATCTGTTGACCACAACTGGTATGGAATTGTTGACATTCACATCTTCTATTACAATGAGAATGGTGAAAGGTTTGCATGTGAAGTAGTAAATGAATAAGAAACCTCTAATAGTTGATAGTTTTGTTCCTGGAATGAAGATGATGATATGCCCATACCAGAAATATGGAATATGTGACCATCAGTTCCCGGCTGGTGATGGTGCAGTTCTCATCTGTACTTATGAAAACTGTGAAGAATCTGGAGAGTGTAACATAAGTAAGAAGAATATCAAACTCCAAATGAAGGAGGTATTAGATTTTTATGATACACCACAGTTGTTTGTTGCAAAAGAATATGGAACTGGTACTCTGTACTTATGTTTACTCTATTATACAAAAGATGATGGTACATCTCTTCATATTGCTGTTGACATTTCAAATGAAAAATTAAATGAAGTAGTATCTGGTCACATTGATTTAAGAGATGTATTTACCAACCCTGAAAGATTTTGGTTTGATGTGACTGATAATGGTGATACTATAGTTGCCACCATCAGAACAGAACAACCAACAGAAGATATGTTACCAGATAAAGGTTATTATGTAAATTATGAAAGTACAAGACATTAAAATTGGAAAGAAGGTCATCTACCATCCTGTTATTGGTGGAGACTATGGTGAAGAAGCAGTCATCACTGGTGAAGCATATGAAATGTGTGGAACACAGTGTTGTTTCATTGACATCAGGTCTGGTTGTGTTGACATTGAAGCATTGGATGAGGTATGATGACACTTGATGAAGCAATACAACATTGTCAGGAAAAGGTATGTGATAACTCTGAATGTTCACAGGAACACAGGCAACTTGCCGAGTGGTTGACTGAACTGAAACAATACAGAGAAAATTCTTTTACATACAAACTCATTGGAAGAAATACCATTGAGAATCTGAATATGGATGACCTCGCAAAGAAGGGGATCCACTTTGGTGACAAAGTTAAATTTATAATCATTAAAGAGGATTAATATGGTCAACTATGATTTTAGTATTGATGGTATCATCTCTAATAGTAAGAAATGGGAAAGGTACTATTTGAATAAGTTCAAGGAATATGTGAACTACATCAAAGAACAAAGAAAAAATAAGAAAGATGAAAAGAGTCATCAACAAACAAAATTGGACTAAAATAGAAGTCAGTTTTCCATACTGTATGAGTTTTGATGATGTATATACCTGGTTCAAGAATGAATTAAAAAATTATGAACCTGGTACAATCTTAATCGGTAGTTTCAATGGAACAAATCTCAACTCAAATATGACAGAAGATGAACTCTGGTTAACATACTGGGGAAAGACCAAGAAAGAAGAACTACTTGAAAGAGAAGAGAGAAACAAGGAGATGGAAAAGTGGGCTGCTCAGGCAAAGAAAGAACAGGAGGAGAGAGAAAAAGAATTTGAATCTTGGGCAATTACTAATTATGGATCTGTCGAGAAGTATCACCAGCATATCATTGATAAACTTTGTGAAGAAGGTGAGAAGGTTATCCAGGCAAGTAAAATGGATGACTGGATAGTAACTGTAACAAAAAACTATGACAGATCAGAGGTGAGAGAAGTACTTCACTATCTAAAAAGGATTAATGAGGTTGATAACCCAGAAACTATATTCCCTGAATTGAAGGAATATATGTATAAACAAAACCACAGTGGAACAACTGCAAATTGGGTATTGAGTTGTATTGAACACTATGGAGGTGAAATTGGAAAGAAGTTAAGTCAATATATACGATAATATGAGTAAAATAGATGATGTTGCATATGATTATGCAAGAGAACATGGTATTCTTGGTCAAGATTACAACCAGATTTATGATGCGGTAAAGTATGGTTACAAGAAAGGTCAAGATGATTTGATTGAGAAAGCAATTACCTGGTTGAGTACAGCAATGTATCCTGCACTGGGTGGTAGTCTTCTCTCATCATTTGAACAAGCAATGAAAAACAATGAGTAGATTACAGGAAAAAGCAGATGAGTACATTGGTCATCCAAGAGAGACTGATGAAGGTCTTGATATAATGATGACAAGATATGGATTCAAGGATGGATATGAAAAAGGCATCAATGAAGTCCTCACCTGTGATAATCTTAAAAGACTTGATGAGTTGATGACTGAAGTCTGGAAAGATACTGATTTGAGACAACCAGAGGAATTTTACACAGAGGTCATCAAGAGGTTTAAATCAGAAACTAATTTCTAACATTATGAGTAAGACTTATTTACACAAGGAGAAAGGTAAATCCAAAAGAGGTGAATATGGTGAGTCATTTGAAAATCTTCCTTTCAAGGTAAAAAAGTACTATGACCGGCATTGTGGATTAAAGGATGATATGCTGTCAAAGAGGGAAGTTATGGAAAAGGAGCTCAAGGACATTGACATTAACAATATAGATGAGGAGGAAGATTATGAAATTAAATGAGTTAATGATTGGTGACTGGGTACATAATTCTTACACAAATGAGAATTATCAAATTTGGCCTCAATTCTTTTCACAGATTCACTATCAAGACAAGGAACAAAAAAATAATATGGAAGACTTCAACATCTTCCCAATTCCACTAACAAAAGAAATTCTGTTAAAGAACCATTTTGAAATCCAGGACCAAGGTGGTGGATGGTATGATGTCTGGACAGGATATGGTAAAGACAATGAAGATGACATTGAGATTGAGTTCAGAGATGATGGAAGGATATATGTGAAGATAGATGCTCCTGGTCAAGGATACTACTTCACTACTTGGAACATCAGATATGTTCATCAATTACAACACATACTCCACGAATGCGGTTATGAAAAGGAGTTTGAACTATGAAGATAAGACTTGCAAAGAAGATTATGTTCTCAAGAATGTACATCAAGAAACATAAAGTTATGAGACCTGACTACTTTGATGAGGAAAGAGGTTGTTGGGTAAGTCCAAGTTGGGCTGATATTCCAGAAGTTATTAAAGCAAGGACAAGATACTATAAATGGGTAAAATCATACAAAAATAAGAATAAAAACAATTAAATATATGGAAACCAGACAAATAACTCAAGCACATGTCTACTATCTTATGCTCAATGGTGTATATGACAGATGTGAAGACAGAAACATTGTTGCTGTTGCTGAAAGTCCAGAAACACTTATCTCACTATATAACAATGATATACTCCCATATGATGATAGATTTAGAGATGAATATGGTAGGTATAGAAGTTTTAAAAAAGGTATATTATATGATTACAACACCCTACCATTTCCATTAACATCACCAACTTGTTATGATAATCTTGGTATCAAAGATACTTGGGTTGACACAAATGAACTCTATGACATCAGGTCAAGGTTTACATGGGTTGGTGAACAAACATATCCATAGTCAAATGTAGTAATTATTACCACAAATATGAACAAAAATATGAAAATACCCTTTTCACTTGAAGATTACAGACAGCATCCTGATTGGAAGATAGAAACCAGGGATGGTAGAAATGTTGAGATACTTTATACTGACAGATTGTCAGAAAGATGTGTCATAGCTCTTGTTAATGGTGTTGAGGCACTCTACTACTATGAAAATGGTAGAGGAAATGGGGCACAAGGTAGAGACTGTGAGGATGATCTTTTCTTTATCACCGAATATGAACCATCTGCTTTTGAAAAGAAGATTGCACAAATCATTTCTTCCAGAGATGGTGAATGTGCATACAGTGATGAGAAACTTACAGCATCAGAGGTTGCTCATCTGGTCAGTAAAGACCTTCTGGAATTGGCGAAGAGAGAAATTTTCCACGAGGACGGTGACGAAATCCTTGAAGCAATCTACAAATACTTCTCTGCACCAGATATTGCCGAAAATGAACTGTGTTATATTTCACCTGGGCTACATACAAACAAGGTTTTACAATACCTGAAGAAAAAATTAGAAAAATAATTAATAAAAATTTGGATTTGTCGTTTTTTTGTTGTATCTTTGTATCAAGAAAAGAAAACAACAACAAAACGACATTTTATTATGAACAAACTTTCTGAAACAATGACTGACAAGGAACTCTTCAAAGAGGTTTTCGACCGCATCACTGGGAAAACCCAAATCAAGATGTCTGGAACTCTTGTTTGCTACAAAGGTGAACCAAGGTTCAACACTGATGGTTACAACCTGGCATACAATCTCCATAGACTTACCAATCTGTTAGAAGAAATTGGAGAATTTATGTAACAGTAAATAGATATGAAGACTGTTTACAAATATAAGCTCTGTATTGATGACCTTCAGAGTGTCAATCTTCCAAAGGATGCCAAACCTCTCTGTGCTAAAATCCAGAATGGTGATCCTTGCCTTTGGGCACTTGTTGACCCTGATGAAACAGAGATAGAAACTATCCACATCAGAATTGCTGGTACAGGTCATCCTATCCAGGAAGATGTAAAAGATTATCTTGGTTCTGAACTAATGTATGGTGGTTCTCTTGTATTCCATTTTTTCACTGTCTAACATAAAACAACAAACAATATGAAACTAATCAGTATTAAAATTGATGGTGAGATTAAGTATATCAACCCTCACTATGTGAAAACTGTAAAACAGACTCATTCTGAATACAATAAAGACTGGTGTGTTATCATCGAAGAAACTGACAATAAGATTGAGACTGTTCTTTCAAAAACTAAAGAAGAAAGTAACACCCTTATGACAGATATTCTTCAAGCATTTGAGTCAATTAATTAAGAATATGAGAAAAATTATTTACATTTTCATCTCCATCATTATCTGTATCTCCTTTGTATCATGCAAACAAGGTGAGCAAAAGGTGATGGAGAAAGTACTTACTGAAAGTGTCTCCCCCAGATCATTCACAGACTTCCAGGTTTACAAGACTGTCACACTTGGTGAAGAAGTCAATGACCAGATCAAACTACACAACTTCTATCTCAACTGGCACACAACAGGTGTTAAATGCTTTGAAGAAGCAGTGACTGGTGACAATCAACTTGAACTCCGTGAATATAACCTGGAAAGACTTGCATATCATAAAGAAGCAACAGAAAAAGACAAGTTGATGCTTGACTATTTATACATTTTAGATCCAAACACATTTGATGATATCACATTCATCATATATAAGTTAACATATATGTATATTGATGACAATAGTAACAGACAGATGGAAATGTGCTTTGGAAAATTCAATAATCTTGGTGAAATGGTCTCCTTCAAACCAACAAGTAAATCTAAATGGAAAGCACTTGGTAATAATTCATCCATTCCAAACCTATATGGAACAAAACTTTAATTTTCCATAATTTATGTTTAAGTGTTAAACATTTTTAAGGGATTCACTGTGAAGTGCATCCCTTTTTGTTATATTTACAGTAAAGTTTAAAAATTATATGTTTGGTTTTATCGTACGACTACACCGCAGGTTCTGTAAGCACAAATGGGTACAGGGTGCAGAGTATTGGCATAACAAGACAGGTGAGAATTATGATTATCTCTTACCAACACCAATGAAGTACCATCCAGAGTATCAGTCAAACTGTTATGTGTGTGAGAAGTGTGGAGAATCAATCACAGTCATTGAAAAAATCAAAAAAGATGTTACAGAATAATTTTATATAGACAATAGAGAATATGGCGAGTTTTGAATCAATAATCAATAGACCTGTATCAAAAAAGATATTATACAGTCAAACCCCAAAAGTAAAGGGTGGTGTGATGTGTGATGGTAATCTAAAAGAGGTTGACACAAAAAATATCTCCTGTCCTATCTGTGGTCACACTATGGAACTATCTGAGATGTCAATGTCAAATGAAAAAGGTGAAGATTGGTCTGAACCATTTTATAGTTGGGTAGAAGACCTTGGAAGTAGTTTTGGATTTTCCCACAAGGAGACAATGGTGCGATCAAGGATGTATCACCAGGATAATTATCCAACCAAATTAAAGTGCAGACACTGCAATTCTGAATTGGTAATAACCCTTTCCAAAATTTCTATGGAAGGTGAGTCTGTTGAAAGTTATTATACGAGGAAACCATATGGCGAGTAAGAACAAAAAGAACAAGTTAAAGAACTCTTACCAGGTTCCATCAGGATTGAAAGAAGAATTAAAAACTGGGGTAAAGAGAATGAGTTTCTACACATCATCTGCCAGGCAGAAGTTGAAGGAAGAACTTGAAGATGAGTTAATCAACATAGATACAGATAAAGATGAGAATGAAGATTACTGAATATAAAGGGTATTTCATTGAAAAACATTCATTGTTTTATGTGATTAACCTTGATGATGGTCCAATGACATTCAGGAAAATGAAAGAAGCAAAGGACTGGATAGATGAACAAATAAAAGAAAAATGATAATACCACCAATCAAGATACAGGGAAAGAAAACAAAGATTGTCCCAAAGATTATGGAGATTGCCAATAATCTTTTGGATGAACATCCAGAGATTGACACCTGGGTGGAACCATTCCTTGGATCTGGTGTGGTTGCTTTCAACTGTCCCAATCACAGAAAGAATGTGATTGTCAATGATATCAACCCACATATCATCAAGTTTTACAAGGGAATAGCAGATGGAGTCATCACTCCAGAAAGAGTCAAGAAAGAATTTGAAATACACAACCAAAAACTCCTTACTGGTGGTGCTGACTACTACAATGAAATCAAGAACAGGTTCAATGACTCATTTGAGACAATGGACTTCCTCTTCCTCACCAGGACTGGGTTCAATGGGGTTATGAGGTTCAATGGTTCTGGAAAATGGAATGTTCCTTTCTGTAAACTCAACAACAGACTCTCTAATGCAGTCATAAATGACCTTGTTTCCTCTGTACGGGAACTTTCTCACCTGTTTAGTACAAAGACCTTCACTTTCTACAACAAGTCTTTTGAGGAAGTGATAGAATATACACCAGAGAACTCAATTTTCTATTGTGATCCTCCTTACTATGGATTACAGGTTCAGTACTTCAAAGGGTGGGGTAAAGAAGATGAAGTCAGACTCAATGAGATGTTGAAAAATAAGGTATTCATCTACTCAACTTGGCTCAATGATGGAAATAAGGACAACCCTATGATAGATGAGTACTGGTCTGACTTTGAGATTGAGGGTAAGAGTCACAAGTATAATGTTGCAGAGAAGTCAAGTCAAAGGAATCAGGTGACAGAAGGTCTCATCTATCCAAAAACAGTAAACAAATACTCCCTATTCTGACGATTACGACCTGCGAAATAAAAAAATATGAAGAAACTTCCAAAAAAAATTTGGAAGTTTCGTTTTTTTGTTGTATCTTTGTATCAAGAAAAGAAAACAACAAGATTATGACAAAGAAAAATCTTTACAAAGTAATCATTTTCAATGATGACAGAACCACCATCCATCTTCTTGCCAAAACCAAACTTGATGCTTTTTTCAAGTATGGTGAATGGGTAAAAGAACACTATAAGAAGGACTTCATTGATGAGTTCCAGGACTTTGAGATTGAGTTTGTTGACTATGTTTATGAATAAATACATAAAGTAATGAAAAAGAACACATTAACAATTATTGCTCTCTCCCTTTCAATTCTCACAAACTTGTTTTCTTTCATCTATATCAAGATGAACAAGCAAGTCCCCACTGACACTGTGGCAGAAGTCATTGAAGAACCTGTGGTTATAGATGACACACTTTCTGACTGGGAGATTTTCACCCTGGCGCTGATTAAAGTAGAATCTGAATATGACAACAGTGCAGTTTCTTCTGTCGGGGCAAAGGGATACTTCCAGATGACACCCATCTATGTCAAAGAAGTAAACCGTGTACATCACACAAACTACACATTTGCACAAGTTACAGACTTTGATACTGCATATAAGATTTTTGACCTGATGCAACAGGCACACAACCCTGATTATGATATGGTCAAAGCCCTTGAACTCCACAATGGAAAACACAATTGGTATAACAAGAGAGTATTCAATGCAATGGAGCAGATTAAGCTCTATGAGGAAATGAGAAACAAGGTTAAAAACATATAATATTATGAAAGACAGATTTTTACCTTTCTTATTTTGTATCATCCTACCTATTTTTTCTGTTCTCTTAATTGTGAACATTGTTTCATCATCTTTTGACAAAAAGATGTGGGATAATGTGGACAAACATCTGGATGAATTTGTCTATGACCACACTACCAGTCATACATACCACAAGTTTATACTCTATGACAGAGACAGTACCTATATCTGTGAAATCCTACTCAATTCTGTAATGGAATACTCTGCGGTATTTGATGATATGGAACTTGTTGCCAGTAGTGTAAACAAATTCAGGAGTGGAAGGGTTTATAAAAAGCTCATCCAAAAGGTTCCAGAGGAAAATATTTACAAATCCAAAGCAAAGGATGAGACATTGAAGAAATTTGAAAGAATGAAATAACAATATCCTTTTAATATTATGATTTACAAAATTTTTATTGCACTTCTGTTGGTTGCAACAGTCATTTACTACTTTTTCTGTTTCCTACAGATTTTTGGACTAATCAGATTCACCAAGAATGAGGTGAAGATTCCAAAGATGTTCATCCCCTTCTACTACATCATCAAGAAGGAACCTGTTGAGAAAAATCCCAAGGTAAAATCCAGGTCTAAAAAGAAGAATGAGTAAATGGGAGACAAGGTAAAATACTCTAATGACTATGGTTATGATGAATATGGTACAGTAGTTGGATTTGTATCCACTATGAACAACATCATTGTTGCTATTATCCGCACAAAAGCTGGTCGCTATATTCAGAGATCTATTGAAAATATTGAATACAACTATTAACATTTTAACATTTTTAAACAAACAAAAATTATGATCAATTTAACTAAAAGTAAAGTTACCGCCATCATTTGCGGTGTGTTTGCTATCATTGTTCTCTGCCTGATGGGTAGTGTTGCAGAGGATGTGAAGAATGAGCAGATTGTTGTCAACCAGTACCCCTTCACTGGTACAATGGCCTATTGGACTGAACCAGGTCTGGAGTGGCAGTGGTTTGGTCGTACTACCAGTTATTACAAGACCCAGCAGTTCTGGTTTGGTGGTAAGGATGTTGAAGGTGACTCCCATGGAACTCCCATCAAGGTGGTTTTCAATGATGCATCTGTTGGTTATATCTACGGATCCCTTCGTGTCGTACTTCCTACTGATGTTGAACACTTGAAGTTGATTCAGACTGCCTACAATGGAATGGACAGATTGATGAATGACCTTGTTGCTCAGAATGTTGTAAAGGTTATCTATGCTTCTGGTCCTCTGATGTCGGCATTTGAGTCTTATGCAGAGAAGAAGAATGATATGGTGTTCTATATTACTGACCAGTTGACCAATGGTGTGTACAAGACTACTATCAAGGAAGAGGATTCCATTGACTCATTTACTGGTGAGACCAAGAAGGTGAAGGTGGCATCACTTATTTCCAATGAGAATGCTCCAAATGGATATGCCCGTTCAGAGAAGTCTCCTTTCACTTCCTATGGTGTAGTCATTGACCAGGTATCTATCACTGAAATCACTTATGATGAGAAGGTAAACCAGCAAATCCAGACCCAGCAGCAGGCCAATATGTCTATCCAGACCAAGAAGGCAGAAGCACTAGCTGCCCAGCAGGATGCTATCAAGGCAGAAGCAGAAGGTAAGGCGGCAGCAGCAAAGGCAAAGTGGGAACAGGAGAAGGTGAAGGCCACCGAGGTGACCAAAGCGGAACAGGAGAGGGAAGTGTCCCGTCTTGCAGCAGAGAAAGCAGAGTTTGACAAGAAGAGGATTATTGCAGAAGGTGAAGCAGAGGCAGCCGCCAACCGTGCAAAGGTGGCAGCAGGTCTGACCCCTCAGGAAAGGGCAGAATGGGAATACAAGACCAAGGTTGGTGTTGCAGAGGCACTGTCAAAGACCAACTGGCCGAAGATTGTGATGAATGGTGGAGGTAATGGTGCTAATGGTGCTCTTGATGTCATCACCCTGGAGAGGATGAATGCTCTTGTAGGTTCTATGTCAAAATAACTTAAACCATCAGATAAACATCATTTGAGAAGACCAACCAAAATGGTTGGTCTTCTTTCATTCATAAATATAGATAGAAAGAAAATTAGTATTTTCACTATGGCAAATGACGTAGAAACAATCTCTTACATAAACTTTGGTGATGGAGAAGGAAATCATCCAATAGATGCTGTTACTGTTGGTGGAAAGACACTTCCTGAACTAACATCACTTCTCCCTACGGTATCCAATTCAGACAATGGAAAGGTATTGAGGGTTATCAATGGTGTGTGGACACTTGTTGAACCTGCCATTATCTATGCAGGTGATGGTATCCCATCAGATGAATCAGGAAAAAATGGAGATATTTATATACAAACAGAATCAGAAGAATAAACTGTGGAGCAGTATATCAAAATAAACAATCAATGGAAGCGCATCAGTTCTGTTTATAAGAAGATACAGGGACATTGGGTTAAACTCAATACATATGATTTTGACAACAACTTGTATCTTTTCAATTCAGCAGTTGTGGATGTGGATCTGTTTACCATTGAAGGTGTTAACACCTATACAGGTAAGCAGTTCTATCTTATTGCAAAAGTCAATGATAGAAGGGTTAATCCTACTTGGTCTATCACCTCTGGTAGTGAATATGCAACTATCAACAGTAGTGGTAAAGTCGTTATTGACCAGAGTGCAGATGAGAATGTCATAACTGTACAGGCAAGTTTTGGTGGTGCAGTGAAAACAAAAAACATCACAGTGTCATATGACAATCAGTTTACAATTGAGGGATCAGATACAATGACAGGTACATCTGGTAATGTTATTGCTCTTTATAACTATTCACAAGTAACCCCTACCTGGTCTATCACTTCTGGTGTGGGTTATGCTACAATAGACAGCAATGGTTCAATCACTATCCTGGATGATGGTGAAATCACTGTCAGTGCGTCATACAACAACTACACTGCAACAAAGACCATCACACTTGTATATGCTGCCAACCAGTCTTCACAGACAGAAGTTGATCCTGTTACTGGTTCTGTAACAAATACAGAGACAACAACAGAAGTTGATCCTGAAACAGGTGCTATAACTGAGACCAGTACATCAACAACAACAGCAGAGGATGGTTCAGCATTGTCTGAAACAGTAACTGAAACTGTAATCAATGAAGATGGTTCATCCACATCACAATCATCAACAGTGACATATGATGAAGATGGTAACACAGCAAGTACAACAGAGTCAACAGCAACAATATCAGCGGCTGACTCTGAAGGTGTGATAACAACAGAGATAAGTAGTACTACAACAAATGCAGATGGTACCTCAGAAGAGAGTAATTCAACAATCATTGAGAATGAAGATGGATCAAGTAGTTCATCATCTGAAACTATAAGATATGATGAGAATGGTGATCCTACTGGTTCTACCACAAACACCACAGAAGTAAATTCTGATGGTTCATCAGAATCTTCTACAACCAACTACAATGCAGAGGGTAACCCAACTGACCAGCAGAATGTGGGTGTTGATACTACTGGTAATGTGGATACCCAGGATGTAGAGTTTGATGAGAATGGTGATCCTACTGTCACAGGTTATACCATTGACACTACCGCAAGTGAAGGTGAGGGTAAGGCAATCGAGGGCAATGGTATCGACACAGAATTTGTACCATTCAACTTTGCATCAGAAGGATTTGTACTTCACATTGTGTTTGAGACAAGATCAATCGACCAGCCAAGACCTCCACTGGTAACTGATATAGAGGACTCTGGTACAAACTGGCACTATACTATATTGGGTGCAAAGATGACAACGACTATCCATGATGATGTCACAGGTAAAGACATTTGGCCGGGCTTTGAAATCAGATGGAGTATACCAACTAGTGGAAATGGTTCAAATGGTACACTCAACTTTGGTAGAACCCTTTATGGTGAATCATCTTCAACCAGGACTACATTCACAGGAGGTCATAATGGACAGAATGTGTATGACATAACTGTCACATATGATCCAAATCAGGCAACCCATAAGTTTGTGGTATATAATAACTACACACATGCAACTCTTCAGGATGTGAACAAGACACTTCAGAATGATGTAGACCTTGACCTGACCATTGGTTATTCATTTGACCATAATGGAGACCCGATGAGACATTCCAATGTGACAATCCATGATTTCAGTGTATCAAGATTGAGTTAATCTGACGATGACGACCTACGAAATTGTCCGCCTTAAAAGGGTGGACAATTTTTTTTTACAAAAAGTGTAAAAAATTTGGTAGTCTCGTTTTTTTGTTATACCTTTGCAGTAGAAAAGAAAGAGATATGAAAACAAGTTACTATTATGATCCAAGGATAGTCAAATGGGGTGAAAACCAATGGGCTGTCAATATTTACAAGTACAGTAAGTACAAAGGTGTAAGACCTGAATGTACCATTGTAGAAAAGACCTACAAGAAAGCACTTGAGCATGCAAGAAAATATTGTGAACTTACAAACAACAAATAATTATGCCTCCTAAAGGATATAATGGGATCAACCCCTTCAATGTAAAACCTGTAATATACATTGCCAAGATGGGCACAAGAGTCTATATTGACTATCCTGTCACAATAACATATGACATACAGTCAAATGATGACATTTTGTCAGTTTGTATTGCTGTCGACAAAGCCCGGCATGATATTAGATATAGTAATCTTGACTGGAGCAGAGTTTACTACACTATTGGAAAATTTATGTACCAGGAAAAACTGATTGAAAATAATCAAGATTTTTTGTAAGAATATAAGTTTTAAGAAGTATATATAGTTGAACCATTAACACATAACAGACATGTACCTTACATTCACCAACAACAACATTGAAATCTACTTCAAGGAAATCCGCAACAATTCTTCCCTTACCAGGGATGAGGAAATCACACTGTTCGCCCGCATCGCCAGAGGTGACAAGAATGCAGAAATCACTGTGTTCAACAAGATGTCCAAGCTTGCTGTCGCTGTCGCAAAGACATACACAGGAAACCCTGAACTTTTGGAGGATCTCATCCAGGAGGCCAATATGGGTATCCTGACTGCAATCAAGAAATATGATCCTGCCCTTGGAAACCGTTTCTCATCCTATGCCCGCTGGTGGATGAAGGCCAACATCACTGCCTTCCTCAACAGTCTTGGTATTGTGCATACCAGCAACCCCAAGATTCCTGACCTGGTGAAGAAAATCAGGAGAGAGTTCTTCACTATGAATGGCCGTGACATTACAGAGTATGAACTTCTTGACAAGATTGAGGAGATAGGGGAGGTTGTCAATGACACCAGTGTCCTTCTTGGGATCAATGTAACCAGTATTGACTCCTCGATCGATATGGATGGTGACACTACTATTAGTGAACATAGTGAGTTTGCAGAGCGCACCGCAAGTAAGAATGGATATGAAGAGCAGATGGAGAGGGATAGTCTTTCCAATGACATTGCCATACTCCTCAGCAATCTCACCCCCAGGGAGCAGGCTATGGTGAGAATGAAGTTTGGTTTCACCACTGGATATGAGATGGACTACAAGGCCATTGCAGAGAAGTGGAACAGTGAAAATGGTGACCATCTCACTGTGGAAAGGGTGCGTCAGATTGTCGTATCTTCTTTGAAGAAAATGAAGAACTTCTAAAACAACAATACTATGTTTAGAGAAAGATACAACAAGATGGAAAGACTGGATCACTCCAAGTGGATTGTGACCAAGTTTTACCACTACACATCCAGGTGTCAGGATGACATTGCAGAGTATGATGAAATCTGGCATCAGAAACCTATGGGTGATCCATATATCAAGGAGATGTTCGACCATTTCCTTCAGTGTGCCGACACATATCTACAAATTCATACAGAATGTGATTACAGTTCCCTTGGAAACCAGAACAAAATCACCATTGAGATCACCAACATTGATACCAAGGAGAAACTCTACATCAGCAGGTATGATGGGAGATACACTGTTGGAAAAAGTGTATGGTCAGAGTTCAACAATTTCGAAGTTTTTGGTATTCACCGTAAATAACTATATCTATGGGCGCTGAATGATGTATCCCTGTTATGATACAGAGGAATAATGAGATCATTCAGACTCATTAAGGAAAGCAAAAAGAAGAAAATGGTAACTGAGAAGAAAGAGATTGTATACAACAACATTGACCGCTTCGCTGTCATTGTTGCCACAGGTGAATATAAGGGTGTGAAATATGTATGCCTTAACTGTGGAAGACATCCTGCGGCATATGTGATGTGTACACAGGAATTCTTAGACAAGCATGTTGATGAATACAGTGTGATTGAAGGAATCCATGTCCACTGTGGTATCACCTATGTAGGAATGGCCAACAAGCTCCTGGGACTGGAAGATTTTATGTCTCCCTGCTTTGGTTGGGACTATGGACATGCCGGTGATTGGGCGGGATACCTGTCAGAAGAGGAGAACAGATTGTTTGGTCATCAGAAATACACGACAGATATGCTCATCAAAGACTGTCAGGATGCCATTGACCAATATTTGGAGATTCTTAAGAATGATGAGAGGGACAATGACCCAAATCCACAACTCACAAAGGAGTATCTGAAGAGTATCGGGTTCATACCTGTCATCAATGGTATAGATGATGCTTTCCAAATCAATGGAACGACATCTTCCAGCAACAAGTGGAAGATATATATCGATCTCCACAAACCCAATATGTCCTATGTCATCAATCAGAGTCCAAGAAGGAAGTATGAAGGTGAAATTACAACCATTGATGACTTGAAATCCATCATCAAATTGTTTGACATTCCACTTGAAATATAAATGAGATTGCGATTGCGGACTACGAAATGAAACCGTCAATTTTTTTCAAAAAAGTGAAGAAAAATTTGGCGGTTTCATTTTTTTATTGTATCTTTGTAGTAGAAAAAGAAACCAACTAAAAACATACCAATATGAACTACAATCACATGACTGAATCTGACAAGATCCTCCACATCCTTGACATTATGGGTGCTGTCTCCCCTGAAACTGGTGTCACCACTGAACAGATGGTAGACAAGGGCATTGAAGAAGGTGCTACCAAGGATGTCTTCACTGAAAACTGGCATGGTCACAAAGAAGGTGATCACCCCTGGTGGCTTCTCCTGGCAGCAATGTCTGGAACAGGTTCCGAGGAAGAAGTTGCCAAGTATGATGTCCCCCATCTTCACAGGAAGAAGATGAAAGGTGAGAAGAATGGTCACAAGACAACTGTCTATGTGTACTGGTATGATGAATCCTACACCCACAACAAGAACTTCACTGGTAAGGTGTTTGAAGAGAAGATGCAGAGGCATCAGGAAATCCGTGAACTCCTTGACAGGACCAAAGGATTACCAAAGACCAAGGAGGAATCAATGGCAATGAAGGAGAATGATCCAAATTATGTGAAGATTGATGGAAAATTCGTACAGAAAATGTGGATGGCCAACCACCGTGACAAGGCAATGTCGCTTTATGGTCTGTGGTTTATGTCCCACCCCCAGGAGTACAATGAAATTTTTGGAGAGAACTGATATGAACAAAAAGTATAAGGTGACAAGAACTGTGACCATCACTACCACAGATATCATCCCCAGTAACAAGGTGATGGAAATCCTTGATGGGAAATCCCTTGCCGGCGAAATCAGTGAACTGGGATTTGGAAACCTTCATGGGTCGGTGTCATACAGTTTTGGGGATACTGATGTAAAAGAAGTAAACTAACTATGGATAAGATCTATCTCATTGAAAACACTGTTGATGAATACCGCACAAAGGTGTCTGGGTATTTCAAGACCTATGAAGATGCCTATGAAGCATTGAAAGAGTGCAGTGACTGGTTCAGGGACAAGGGAACTGGACAGATCTGGGAAGTCTCCTTTGGACTGCATACCAAGAGGGTGAAAGTCTATGACTCCTATACCCAGGGACCGGCAAAATAAATTGACGAACACGATTTGCGATATGGAAAGGAAGTATTTTGTAACATATGGATTTATTCCTGAAGGTAGTTTTGGTTATATACTCAACAGTATGGAAATCAGTACCCTGGAAATGCATGTAAAAGATATGTCACCAGGTCAACTGGCCGAATATCTGGAGAGAGAAGTGTCAGATACTATCGATCTCCCATCTGTGGTCATCATCAACTACTGGGAAATGTAGAAATGGAAAAGAGAACCACCAGAAGTCATTACAAGATAGTTGGTAATCAACTCCTTCCAAAGAAATCTTATGACACAGAGAAGGAAGCACTTATGGTTGCCAGGTTTTTGAACACCCAACCCAACATCATTCACAAAATGATTGTGTATAAGTGTATTAAGTGCAACAAGTGGCATATTGGAAACAATGGTAATCTCCTGAAAGATGAGGACAGGGAAAAGATCAAAGAAAAATTGAAAAATGGAAGAGAAAGTCGTTGATTTGGAATACTGTAATCCCTTTGATGGGAAGCAAGAGAACATTTGGATGAAGGTCGAGCACTGCGGACGATACTTGTTTGCCCGTGACAGAATCAATGCAGTAGGTGCCACCAATGTGTTAGACGCTGCCTGTGCCGACGGTTATGGTACGCAGATGCTGTGTGCTGATGCCCGTGTTGTAACTGGTGCTGACAGAAATGAATCTTACCTCTCTCTGGCATACTCAAAATCCTGTAGTGCCTTTTTCATCTGCCTTGACTTTGACAGGGATTCAATGCCATTCAGCACCGGGGAATTGGATGCAGTTGTCTGCTTTGAGACTATCGAACATCTGGAGTCCCCAAAGAGAATGATTGATGAATTTGCCCGTATTCTCCGACCGGGAGGTTTATTGTTGCTCTCGTTCCCCAATGCTGCCTACGAAAAACTGGACGAGGACAATCATAATAAAGACCCTTATCACAAGCATATCTTCCATAAGGAGGATGTCCTTGAATTGCTGTCTGCATCCTTTGATACAAAAGAGGTTTTGGGTCAGTTCCTGTGTAACCAGGCATATAACTCCGAGAGTGCCGCCGTCAAGGCAGGTCTCTTTTCACAGGAGGAGGTCTCCGCCCTCTACAGGTACGACCCCGAGTCTGTAAGGATTATGGCTCGGACCTTAGGTTATCCTTGTCCCCAGCACACAGATGACAGTTATTCATATATCTTTGTGACCTACAGGAAATGAAATCTACAGAGCACATAGCTGGTATGTGACTGGGAATATACAGACTATATCTATGATGAGAATGGTTACTACCCTGTGGATGAGAATGACAACTCCATCATCAATGATTAACTAAATCTGACGATTGCGAATCACGAACCCAGGGGGACTGAAAAAATTCAAAAAAGTCCCCCTTATATTTGGAAAATTCAAATAAAAGCATTATCTTTGTAGTGTAATAAAGAAAGCAACATTATGGCAAAGAAAGTAACTATCATTGAGCTCAAGGAAATGCTCTGCAAGGGTCAGGTAAAGTTCCAGTACAAGAAGAATGATGGAAGTGTTCGCACCGCTGTCGGTACCCTGAAGTCCAGCCTCATCACCAAGAAACCTTCTGGTGGTGTATGTAATCCCAGGGAAGCTGGATACACTCCCTACTTTGACATAGAGAAGGACTGGTGGCGCTGTTTTGCCGAGTCCAAGTTCATTGGTGTGGTTGAATCCTAAACATCTATAAATACTGTATATAAAATAAGTTTACAGTTATGAGTGTTTGGACTGATATTCACAAGAAAAGTAACGGTGAGTTCCGCAAGGAAGATCTATATGAGTTTTTTGGTCCTGACAGAATCTCCCCAGAACAACTTCAGGATTTATTGAAGCAAGGTATTATCCACTTCAAGTACCGTAAGAAAGCACCAAAGGGTCAACCTTTTGACAGTGGTTCAGAAAGGGATGCCTGGGGAACAAAGAAGATGGAAGTAGTATCCAAGATCCCACATGGTGGTGACTGTCCTCCAAAAAGAGCAGGATACTCCATCTACTTTGACCTGGAAAAAGAAGACTGGCGTGCTTTCAATGATGCTCTCCTCCTTGGTGTGTGTCCGAAAGTTCTGACACAGGATGAGTTTGACAGAATCTATCCTACTTTGGTAGATTAAAATAACATCGATGTTTAACCTTTTAAAAGAAAACAAGCAATGAGAAAGAATCGCACAATGCGCACCATCCTCCTTGACTATGTTCAGGCAAACGGTCCTCAGACTTGGACTGATCTCCACAAGGTAGTCCTCACCGTCGCTGGCCGCAACCTGAATGACAATCACTGGGGAATCGGTTACCTAGATCAGGTTTCCACTGGCTCTGTTTGCTTCCCTACGAACAACGAGCGCCGCTATCTCAAGCGTGGTTATGATGGTCTCTACCGTCTGATGGAAACCCGTTAATCAAAAAAATTCGAGGCAGGCAAAAAAGTTGGGCACTGGGATATAAATCCTGGTGCCTTTTGTTATATTTAATGTGTAGAAAGTTAATTAGATAAGTATGGATAAATTAAGTTATGCACTTGGTATGAGTCTTGGCCAGAGTATGATTGGTTCTGGTGTTGACAGAATTGTTTTTGATGATCTTCTTGATGGTATTAAGACCATCTACCTGAACAGGAATCCAAAGATCTCAGCAGAGGAAGGAAACCAGATTTTAGGTGAGTACTTTGACAGAATCAAAAAGGAAAAAGAGGAGAATGATAAGAAAATCAGAGAGACAAACCTGAAATTTGCCGAAGAATTCCTCAAAGAGAACAAGGAGAAGAAGGGTGTCATCACCACAGAGTCTGGACTCCAGTATAAGGTGATTGCAGGTGTAACAGGTAAGCAGCCAACTTCCCACAGCAGGGTAAAGTGTCACTATGAAGGAAGGTTCTTTGATGGGAAAATCTTTGATTCTTCATTTGAGAGAGGAGAACCGACAATATTCAGTCTGGAACAGGTCATCCCTGGTTGGACAGAAGGTCTTCAACTGATGTCTGTTGGATCTAAATATGAATTTTTCATTCCACCCCAGTTGGGATATGGTGAGGTAGGTGTTCCTGGGCATATTCCTGGAAACAGTCTCCTGATTTTCACTGTTGAACTCCTGGATATTGTGGAGTAAGACAAATTGTCAGCAGAATACTGACAGATTGTCACCTGAAATCCTCTGATCTTTGACATACATCTGACGATTGCGGTCTGCGATAAAAAAATCGAAAGAAAGTGAAGAAATATTTGGAAAATCCAATTATTTGTTGTATCTTTGTAGTAGAAAAAGAAACCAACAAAGAAACAACATTATGAGCACGACATTTTTTTTGAGTATCATACTCATCACCATCTTCATCTTCACTCTTGGCATTGCAGTGAACTGTTTCATTGATCTCTGGCGGGAGTTTGCAGATGAACGCAAGCAGATGAAGAAGTCTGTAAAAGACTGGTATAAGAAAACCAGACTTTTTATGTGGTCCAGCAATAGGAAGAATGGTATAACCATCATTTCTGAAAAGGAGTATAACAGAATGCTCAAAAATGGTGAGATCAAGTATGTTGTAATTGAGGAGGAGGGTTAATTATGAAGATTTATGTTGTCAAGACCCTTGCAGAGTACAGAAGCAAGAGTACCTGTAATGTAAAACTCTCCACTTCATTGGAAGAGGTTAAGAAATGCGCCAAGGATGAGGCAGACATCTATGCAGACACCTATTTTGGTACTGTCAAGCATCCCAATGAAAACAAATATGTTATCTATGGTGATGGAATTATGGTGACTGTCACAATCGAGGAGCATGAAGTATAGGAATAAAGTATCCTTCATCAATTGAGGGGACACCCGGTAGGGTTGGTGAAGGGCTTATGTTGTTTTCATGTTGTTATGTGTTTTTGTCCGGGTGTCAGAGTGTTGTGAAACTGTGCTGACACCCATTTTTTTAAAATGACAACAAATGAAATCAACTGCAAACCGTAACCGTATAAATAAAAATATATGAAGATAAGTGTTTATACAGCAGAGAATGATCAGATAGTAGAAAGGTAATGAAGTTTTGGAGATATATATTTGATGAGAGACTTCCTTATGGATGTAGGTTGTTTCCTTGCTGTAAAGATTGTCCGGCATATTGTGAATACCAAAAGATAAGAGAAAATGAAATCAGAAAACAAAGACATTAAATCTTGGAAGGATGTGTGGAATGCACCATTCTTCTATGATGGATATGGTTACATCTACAGTGGGAACAATGTGATGACCTTCACTGTTGATATGGACAGGGATTGTGAAAGCTCCTTCATCAGTAAACTGATTAAAGATATGGTCACTGTCCTCAATGGAGGGAAGGTAGAAACCAATTATCCAAAACTGTCAATCAAGGATGGTTGTGATCTCTACTGGGAAGACATCATCATCGGTGCTTTCCGAGGATGGGGTTATCTGACTGGTCCCGGTGGAATTCATCTTCCTGATGAACAGGCAGAGAAGTTGCAGGATGATATGATCAATTTTGTCATAGAGAAACTCAAAGGTTAATACTATGGGACTGGTAGAAAAGATAAAGGACATCATCCTGGAGAACAACTACTTTGACACCCTTGCTGGTGAGAGGTTTGTTGAGTGGAATGGTATCAAGAATATCGTCGCCGTCATCGCCTTTGCCGGTAGGAGTAAGAAGCATCAGAGTTACAGGTTCACTTCCGGGTCAGACAGTGATGAGATCTATGTGACTCATCTCTATGTAGACCGTTTTGGAGAGGTGAAGGCGCAATTGTCATCAGTGGATGATGATGATTTTGAACTCATTCTGAAACCGAGTGACATCCCGGTTGAGCAGTTTGATGATGATGTTCTGAATGAGTGGATCAATCTTTTAACCTGGTAAACTATGAGTGTTTGGACAGACATACATAACAGGAGTCTTGGCAAACAGGTCAGGAAGGAAGACAAGGTTGAGAGTAATGTTGAGAATCATTGGGAGATAAATTTTAATGATGCAATGGAGAGACTCAAAAAAGAACAGATAAAGTTAAATAAGAGCGTCTCTGATCTTCGAAGGGAACTGGACTCATTTAGATGGGACAAAAATAGAAACTATATTAAATGTAAATACAAGAGATGAGTATATGGGCTGACATACATCAGAAGAGTCTTGGAGGAAATATCTCCAAAGAGGACTTCTCACTGATATACACCGGTGAGAATAAAAGTATTGAATTGCAATCTGATGAATATAAAGGAAACAAGTATAGCATCTACACTTCCGGGTCATATCCTTATATCAAGATCATTATGAACCAGCAGATCTCTGTGTTCTCTGGATACCAGTTGGTGAAGCTTAGGTCTGATGATGGTACTTATTATGATCTGGACAGGGTTGCCAATGGCAATGAAGTAGGATATGCATATTTCTTCAACAAGGATGATGATTATGTTGAAGGTCAACATGATGGTAAGAAGTATTCCATTGAGATGATTAAGACAATGACAGAAAAATTCATTGATCTCATCCTGGAATCTGAAAAGAGACTGGGAGACAATATTGACTGATATGGAAATCAAGGTAAAGTTGTTTGATTATGACACTGGTCCAGATCGGAGAGGTATTGTCATCCCCAAGGAGGTGATGGAAGAGGCACTCAAGAAACCTGTCACCACAGAGTGGGTTCACCTTGGTAAACAGGATACTATGTGCAATTCGCTGTCATCTGTCGCTGGTAAACTACAAAAGGTTGAGGTAGAAAAGGATGGTACTTTTGCAACCATTGAGACATTGCAGACTCCCAATGGGCAGATCCTTAATGAGGTTGTCACCAAGATGGGAGTGGACAGTGTTGAGGTTGTGCCAAGAGGATACTGTGACACTGATGAGAATGGGGTCATCAACAAAGCAGACATCATTGGGTTTGACATAGAACCAAGGAGAGATGGAAAAGGCTAACAAGTACATCCTGTTGAGGTGTAAGGATAAAGCAGACATCAGATGTGGGTTTGTATTCAGGCATGCAGATCTACTGGGTGAGAATGAGTTTGACCAGGATGTGCTAGGAGGAGGATACTTCAAGTTTGATGATGACATTGGTGCAGTAATTCTCTATGGGAAGAGTGATGACTATGGTTACCCCAAGGATCTGGAAGGCTATCTGAAGAAGATGCCCAAGGATTATCTGATGGGAGCATTTGGTGAAGAGTATTACTGGCACTTCACTGACCAGGAGAGGGAGATGCCGGCGAATTATAAACTGATGATAACAGAACCAGATGGGAAGATGAAAGTCGTAAAATAACGCAGTCTACCATAGACTGTATACGCTTAATAACGCATTATGGAAGTAATTCAAAGCTTTACAATCAATCACACCCAGTTGAAGCCCGGTATATATGTGTCCAGGGAAGACCAGTGGTTCACCACTTTTGATCTGAGGTTTACAGAGCCAAACAAAGAACCGGCAATGTCACCAGCAGCTGTCCACTCACTGGAACATCTGATGGCAACCTGGTTCAGAAATGAGACAGACATCAAGGATGATGTGGTATATGTTGGACCTATGGGTTGTCTTACTGGGATGTATGTGATCATGTCAGGAATTCCAGGTCATTATACTGTTGAGGAGATGAGATGGTTGACATTGCGGTGTCTTGAATGGATCCTGAAATCCACTGAAGTTCCTGCAACTACACCAGAGACCTGTGGAAACTATCTCCTGCATGATCTGCCAATGGCCAAGTACTATGCTGCCCAATACAGGGAGAGACTCCTTAATGACTTCCACTCTGAATACACCAAGTTGGAGGTGACAACCAAGGATGGTCTGAAATTTGCTGACGCCTGATCATGAAATCACCTGACATATAAATACTATATACCACGATAGCGAACTGCGAAAACATGAAATCCAAAGATTTTTGAAAAAAGTTAAAAAAATTTGGATATGTCGTTTTTTCGTCTTACCTTTGTAGTGGGAAAAGAAATATAACAAAAACACAATATTATGAAAGCAATTAAACTCTACAACATTAAATGGGATCTCAGCAATCTCAGTGATGAAGAGAAGGAGAAGATACTTCCTACTCTTCCTAAAAATAAAGGGTTTGTTGTAGATGATGACTTTGTTGCGGTAGAGAGAGTTCCAGTTCTTCTCAAAAAGAAATATGGATATGACTTCATCACCTACTCAATCTCAGAAATAAAAATTATTGACAACATCATCGATCTCCTCCATCACTGCGCAAACAAAGGGGAGAAACCCAAGGATTTGTTCAAGGTGAGTGGTGAACTTTCTGGTTATGGAGAGGAATGCTATAACAATCTTGTAAGATATATCCGCCAGCGCCTCAACCTGGAAAGAGAAGGTGTTTCAGCATATGAGATGCCAAAGATTCTTGATGAGGTGATGCTTGCCTTGGAAAAGATTACAGGTATGGATTGGGATGATGACCATAACAAGGAAGAGTGGGTAAAAGCAGTTGATGACATTCTTCAGAAAAGGTATAATGATGTCCTTATTGCCAGAGCAAAGCAGAGAGAGGCAAAGAAAGCTGCCAAAAAAGAGTTGAAGAAAGCTATGAAAGATGAGGGTGACAGCGATCTTGACAATCCTGATGATGAAGAGACCTTTGACAATGATGAAGACTTCGTTGAGGACTAATATCGCAAATCCGCAATCGCCTGAAATTCGTTTAACCTTTAAATAATAGTATAAATGCCCACAGGGTTTACTGAAAAAATCATTAATGGAGAAGTCCAGACACCAAAGGACTTTCTCCATCTTTGTCTACGGGGATTTGGAATCCTTTCCTGTATATCTGAACAGGATCTCACAGTTGACAAGGACTACACCAGTGCAATCATGAAGTACACCCAGTCATCCATTGACTATCACAAGAAATTCCTGGATGATGCCAAGGAAAGACTGAAGCAGATCCAGGAGATGAGTGATGATGATCTCTATCAGAAATATGTCCAGGAGAAATCCAAAACAAAGAAAGATTGTGAAGACATCATCAAAAAGTATGAGAGCATCAATGCCAAGTATGCTGACTTTGCAGAGAAGATCAAGAACTGGGAGTGCAGTCCAGAGTATGAGTCTGTGAAGAACTTTGCACTGGAGCAGATCTCCATCTCAAAAGAGAACACCGAGTATTGGGAAGAGGAACTTGCCAAGATTGGAGATTTGTCCAGGGAAGACTTTGAGAAGAAGAAGGAAGAGTATAGAGAGAAACTCCTTGATTGTGCCAATTGGGATGTGCAGTATCATCAGAAAGAGATGGAGAATGCTATCAGCGAGCAGACCAGGAGAATCAACTACTACCATTTTTTCAAGCAGGAAATCGAAAAACTTTAAACAGATATGAAAGAAGAGTACAATGAAGTTTATGGTTGGATGCCACGGAGTGTGGTCAACAACTTGTCACCGGCAGATAGAGGTATTATGTTTCTCCATTGGTTGAACAGGAAACCCACTGACACTGGGTGGTTTATTGTCGCAACAGTCGTAACCACATTGGGAGAAGACTTCCTGGAATATGTATTCAAGGTAGTCATTGATGGATTTGAGGAGAATGGGGATCCCTACACCAAGGATGAGGTAGTAGATCTTGTCACCGGGCTTTTTGAATCCTTTGCCTCCGATGCCAACATCCTATATGGATTTGTTGACACATACAGGGAGGAGATGGGTCTGAAAATCCCTGATGTAGACCAGGAAGTAGACCAGCAGAAATCAGAAGAGAAGAAATCTCCCGCCAGGGATGCCAAGGGAAGGTTTGTAAAAAAGAGAAGTAGACTATGACCATCATCAGAACCAAGGAATGGTACATAAAGAGGAAGGAATGGTATATGCAGAGGATTGTAAACTTCATCCTCAATATGACATCATATGAAGGCGAGTGGAAACAAGGTTTTCATCATGAGTATGACATTCATATCCAGGATGTAATCCCCAACTTTGTCATCTTCACTATGGTCTCGGATAATGGTCTCCTGTTGTTCAAAGGATATGACCTCCTATCAAAGAATCAGATTACCATCAAAGCAAATGAGCATCTCACCTGGAAGACCGCAAGGCAAATCTACAGAATTCTGAAAAGGATAGACATCTTCAAGTAGACATATTTTCGTAAATATATTGTCACCATATGGTGATCATATAAAATAACCCATATATTATGTGGCAATATATTTTAGCAGCTATTTCTTGTCTACTCTTCTTTGGTTTTGTATGCCTTGGAGTAGGTAAGTTTGGTATTCAGGACTGTTATTCCGCTTATGGTCCGCTTTGGCACAAGGAGCATCCAAAGTTCAACATCTGGACTCTGATAACATTCATTGCCCCTTTGATAATCATGCCGGCATTGCTGGAATCAAGTGAAGGAAGTGTTTGGCAGTTTACTGCATTCTTATGCTTGGCGCCTATGTCCTTTGTGGCCTTCACACCAAACTATCAGGAAGGTGGAATGGCAGGTAGACTTCATATGATCTCTGCAATAATAAGTGCAGTATTCTCAATATTGTTTACCATCCTTGTCGCACCGCACCTCGTATGGTTCTTGGTTGGTTATGCACTTGCAGCAACTATTCTCACATTCCTTTTTGGAAAGAAGAATTGGATGTTCTGGTTTGAGATGGCAGCATATGCCGCCCTGTATACAGTATTGTTCTGTATTATATAAAATGAAGAGAGTCAATTGAAAACTGGGGGAGGAGACTTCCCCAGTTTTGTTATATTTAATATGATGAAAAGAGTATTTTTTAACCCGGATAAATGTGAATGCTGGGATTGTCATAAGACATTTCCATACTGGGGAGTAGAATCCCCGATGCTGAAGAATGAGATCTGGAAGCAGATTGCAGCTGATGAACCAGAGGTGAAGTACTACACCAAGGATGGAGACACCTGGGTGGGAGGAGGATACCTGTGCAAAGACTGCATCGAGAAAAGGCTGGGCAGATCCATAGAGTTTGAAGATCTGATGACCTTTGATGATGGTTCACCTGTACCATTCAATATACAATATATAAAGAAATATTTCCCTGATAAGTTATGAATATGAAGTGGCTGATCATACCTGATGTACATGGCCGGGAATTCTGGAAGAAACCAGTGATAGATGTACTTTCAGACACAAGTGCCAATATTGTCTTCCTGGGAGACTATCATGATCCATATCCGCAGGAATTCAATTATGATGAGGATTGTGTGTCCAGGTCAGTGGACAACTTCCAGGAAATAATAGATCTGAAAAAGCAGTTTTCAGATAGGGTCACCCTATTAATTGGAAACCATGACTGCGGTTATGCAATCGGTGATAACATTTGCAGCAGCCGGATGGACCGTAGACACCGTAGACAACTTGAGAAGATGTTTGATGAGAATCGGGAATTCTTCCATCTTACCAAGGAGACATACATTGCAGACAGACATATCATTTTCAGTCATGCCGGCATTCTCAAAGGTTGGGTGGAGAAAGTTTGGGGTGCAGAAGAGTGCGGTGAACCGACATTCAATGTGGTTGACCAATTGAACCAAGCTTGGTGGGAGAATCAGTATGGAGTACTCAATGCCCTAGGTGATTATGACAGGTATCGTGGGTGGGGTGGTTATGAATATGGGTCACCTGTGTGGTCAGACATCAGATCTTGGATCAGAATCACACCGGAGGAGACATATGGATACAACATCGTCGGTCACACCCAGTTGGACAATGTGCCGGTTGTCTTTGACACAATTGCAGATGTAGACTTGAGAAAAGCATTTTTGCTAGATGACCAGGGAAGACTCTGCGATTACGACTCCGGCGAAGAGGTGAAGAAGACAGAGATACCATCTGATGAAGTATAAATAAACTATGAAACCATACACTGGGCAGATATTCTATGGTGTTGAGGAACTCCCGGATGACTTTGATGAGAATCAGGATGTATACTACAGATGCCATTACGACATTGAGGAATTCAAAGGGTTCAAAAAGGTATAGTTTCTGACGACAACGAACTGCGAAACAGGAAGAGAAATCTCCCTGTTTTTTTTTTGAAAAAGGTGAAGAAATATTTGGTAGTTTGAAAAAAATGTTGTACCTTTGTAGTGGAAACAAGAAACAATAACAACTATGACTATCAGAGAACTTGATAAGTGGTTTAGATCACTTGACTCCAGAGACCTTGCAGATTTGTTCCCCAGTCTTTTTGAGGAGATTATGGAATCTGCTGATCCTGAAAGGAACTCCATCAATGACTTCATCAAGGAGTGTAAGTCTGATTGGAGGAATATGAGTAAGGATGAGAAGGAATATCTGTACAACCTTGTTAGAGAATAGTGTTATGAACATCTTTATGAAAAACCATTTCATTGAGGAACTCAACAGAGTCATCAACCACTATGCATGTAATAGTAACCTTTTCAATGGTGGCTGCTGTTATTCTGCATATCTTCTTGCCAAATATCTGAATAAGATGGGAATCAGTTACAAGACTGTCATCTTTCAATACAATGACATCCTCAATGAGACTGACTTCAACAATGCAATCAATGGTAGGGGTGTCAGTCATGTTGCTATTGAAGTGACATATAAATTCAAGAAGATGCTTATCGGTAACTGCGAAGGAATCTACAACTATTTCAAGAATACCGGCGAAGAATTTAAAATCAGAAAATACAAGAATATCAATCCCGAGGAAATCCTGGAAGGATACAGGAACAATGACTGGAACTGGAAATATGACACCCACTGCAATGGTCCACTGTCAAGAGACATCAAAAAAGTATATCTGAAATTTACTGAAATCCAACGATAGCGGTCTGCGAAGTGAAAAAAATAAAAAAAAATTTGTAGATTAAAATATTTTTTGTACCTTTGTATCAGAAAGAAGAACCAATAACAACAAAACAATATGGAAGAAAATCCTAAATATGATCTGGTTGGTGTTGATGGAAATGCTTACAGTGTGATGGGATATGTGAAAAGAGCTATGGCAAATGAAAAATTCACCAAGGATGAAATCAACAACTATCTCAATGATGCAATGTCTGATGATTATGACCATCTGCTCTATGTGTCCATCCAGATGATTGAGAAATGTAATGAACGATATGAAAACCGATAAAACAAAATAACTATGACAAAGGAACAAGCCATTCAGCACAACAAGGCTGTCATTGAGAACATCATTGAATCTCTCATTGAAAATCACTATGTGGATCCTATCAAGTTTATGCTGGACCATAATTATGCCATCGGAATGATCTCCATCTATATGGATGCAGCCAACATTGCCAGAGAAATGATGGGTATGCCTCAACTGGTCATATATGACATTGAAGAAGACTAAACCTTAAAATCGTCATCGTTATAAAAGAAGACAGAATCATTAAAGTAGATTGGGACACTGATGGTGAACCCATTGAGAACCTTGGACTTCCTGAAGAGGTATTGGTACCTGGATATGTTCCTGATGAAGATGTGAGTGACTATCTCTCTGACATCTATGGGTTCTGCATCAATTCGTGGACTGAATAAAATCGCCATCGCTATGAAATTCAGTGCCTCTGATGGTGGGCAATACTTGGAGGAGAACTTCAATTAACCATATCAAAGACATTGTAAAACAAGAAATTAAAAGAATATATGAAGAAAATTAGATTTGAGGATCTCCCAGAAGAGGAGCAGGAGATGTTCTCACTAGGAGGAGAGGAACTGACCAACTACAGGAGAAAGAAGAAGAAGGAAATCAAAAAGTACATCAAAAAGATGAAATATGAAGACTGACAAGGTATATCTGATCCACTCAGAATATGTGCAGCATGGAATGACCTTCAACAGCAGAACCAGGTATGTGAAGGATAAGGAGAAAGCTATTCAGATCTATGAGGAGACTCTAAAGCAGATGAAGGAAGACAATGCCGACATGCTGTCCAACAAGGATAGCTACTCCATCAACAAGGGTGGACAGAGAGCAAACAAATTTTTCACCTGCTATTACAAGTATCAACCCCAGGTATCCAACTTCCTGGTAGAAATCAGCGCAGAAATATTAGAGTAGACATATAAAAAGATTATTAATATTATGAAAAACAAGAAGATCTTTCATTGCAGAACCAGCAAAACTGGACCCACCCGACCTGTGACTGTGAAGTTCACCAAGTATCAGAGTAATAACAGACTGGCAGTCCAGCTGGTCACTGCCAAAGCACCCTGGTCAGAGTTTGCTACCATCACTGTGAATCTTCCTACTGTTCCAGAAGAACTCCTGAAGATGTGGTTTGGAACCAATATGTCCGACCTGAACACACTGGCATTTGTAGACACCAACAACTGTCCCTGGGCAGAAGAGTTCCTGAAGGACAACAACATTGCAGAAGACACCCGCATCTCAATGCCATCCGGGTTCTGCAACTATCCTCTATACAAGTTTAACCTGGATGCGCAGTGGGAATAACTGACGGTAGCGAACCACGAAAGAAAACGAAACCACCAAAAAGTTAAAATAAATTTGGTGGTTTCATTTTTTTGTTGTATCTTTGTAATAGAAACAAGAAAGAACACCACTATGGAATTAGAAGAAATCCGTCAGAGAATAAATGAATTGACCAAGGAAAAGGAAATGATGGAGGAGACACTTAAAGAAGCAATGGTCAGTTCCATCTATGAGATTACAAAGGAGAATCACTATGGTGTGAAGAAGATTGGCAATCATATGATGTCCATCTCTTTATCCCAGATGTCTGGTAAACCCTGGTCACCTAAGTTCTATGACTGGGAGGATTCTGCAAAATCCATACTGAAGTATCTGTCAGGGACACCTGCAATCAACTGGAAAAAGAAACTGATGGAACTCCTGGAAACCAAGGATGATGTAGTTGAACTCAAGAGGAGAGGAATGATTTGGCCCGGGTATACAGGTATTGTCGAGAGAACCCCAATTGACAAGGTGTTCATTGAGAAGATTATCAAAAAGATATAACGACTGCGAACTGCGAATGAAATCATCAAAAAGTTAAAATAAATTTGGTAGTTTCATTTTTTTGTTGTATCTTTGTATCAGAAAGAAGAACTGATAAAGAATTAAGGTTATGGCAAATAGAATCATAGATCTCAGAAACCCTGATGATGTAATGCCCTGGTCAAGATACATTGAACTCTCCAAGAAAGCAGAAGATTGGCACAGAAGGAGTGATGCTACAAAGAAAGGTTGGGAGACCAGAAGACTCAAGAACTATCTGAAATCAAAAGAAATCTAATTATGGAAAAATATCGCTACACAATAAGAGTCAAGAAAGTGGTTGTCTATGATGAGAAAACCATATGTGTCAATGCCGAAAATGAAGTTGAGGCAAAGAAGCTCGCCAAGAAAGAAGCAGAATATAAGAACTGGGTAGATGTGGATGCTGTGAACTATAAAGCAGAGGTCTATAGTTATACCTGCAAACCTGTGGAGGAATAATTATGAAAACAGAACTCACCATCAGCGAAATCCAGCGCATCGTCAATCTCATCCAAAGAGTGGATTGCCAGAACTATGCCCTCATCACTGACACCGCCAAGGAACTGGGAATCAAGAAGACTGTCCTGATGCAGTACATTGAAGACAACCCCAAGTTGTTCAAACTGGTTGAGGTATCCAAGAAAGGTAATGTGGTTGGACTGGGAATACACACGGTCTACACTGATCCGGCCAACAACCCTGTTACCGAAGAGTGGCTGGCCAAGAAGAAGGAAGAGTGGAAAAACAAGATTCAGGTCTTTGGACAGTACTACTATGGTGTCCTGGAATTTCACTTCATTGCAGCAGACTCTGAAATGTCCAATAGCAACAGGGAGACTCTGTGGAGGAATACACCCGAGAAGATCAAAACTCTGATTGATGCAGGACTCATTAAGAAAGTGAAGAGTGGTTATGGTGGTCTGGGTGACTACTACAACTGGGAAGGATACAAGCTGGACATTGAATCCACCAATGCACTCAAGGAAGCAGGGTGGGAACTGGTTTACCCAAAAGAAGATTAACATGAAGACGACTGACGAAAATTAAATGATATCCGGCAGAGAAGCCTGAGGAGTGAACCAATCAGTCCAAGAAACAGAACCAGCCCCAGAATGAGGGAAATACTAATAAGGCAAAGGTACAGATTTGTAGATGGAGGTCGTGAAGTTACTTATTTGGTTGATACAAATCCAGGGCCTTTTTTCTTTTACCCATCTGAACAGGGTGGGCAGGGAGAGATATATATTACTTTACGATGACGAGGTGCGAAATCTGAAATCAACTGAAAAAGTACAAATAAATTTTGTAGTTTCAGATTTTTGTTGTATCTTTGTAGTGAGAAAAGAAACCAACAGATATGAAACACATTAAGAAAATATCCTGTGAGACTTGCATAAGATATCATGCTTGCCAAGCCATTGAATGTGATCCAGAGTGTTGGCAGGGAAAGAAGACCACTCCAATGGAGCAGAAGATTGCTCAAAGAAAAGAAATTCAGGCTTGGAGAAAAAAAGTTGCAAAAATGTACAAATAAATTTGGTAGATTCAAAAAAATGTTGTATCTTTGTATCAGAAAGAAGAACCAATAACAACAAAACACATACGACCATGAAACTCGCTTTTGAAGACAACAACACTCCCTCCTACATCAAGGAGACTGTAAAGGAGATTATTGAAAACTGCCCCAATGGAGCAATGCACAAAGGTATCATCGTTGAGGAACTCTCTGATGAGGATGCTGAACTTTATGAAGATTCTGAAGAGTTTGTGAAGAAGCACATTGACACTGATGACCTCTATATGGTCTATCAGGTGGTGGCAGGTGCCTGGAACCAACCGCTGACGATGGTCGCAGTCGAAGAATATTAGACAGACCCTGGCCTCATAGTTCAACGGATAGAATAGCAGTTTCCTAAACTGTAGATCTGGGTTCGATTCCCGGTGGGGCTACAAATTAAAAACAATTAATACAATGAATGAAGATTTGAACATCGAAGTGAAACCGCTGCCGTCCCGTCAGGAAAATGAAGAAGCTGTAAGGAATCTTGCCAACTTTGTCACCATCATTGACATCTACCCCAGCGTAAACACACACCTTGGTGAGATTGACACCATCGACCAGAATGCAATGTGTATCCAGACCATTGACAATGACTGGTGTCCCAAGGGAACACTTTCAGATCTCACAGATGAAGAGTTTGACAAAATCTTCTCTGCCGTGCAGAAATACACCATTGAACTTAACAAATCATTTTGCCAACGATAAAACTATGATGTACTCTGGATTTGTAGTAATGTATACATATAGTGAGAACCATCCTGACAAGTCCACCCACTTTGAAGGATTGTTTAACACCATTGATGAGGCGAGAACATATGTATATGGCCTTGAATCTTTAAAACCTACAGTAGATAATATAAGAATCGGAAGAGTAGTAATAGACCCAAACAACCCAAAACTATATTGACATGTATGACTTTTTTGTTTTTATCCTTTCATTTGTAGCATCAATATTTGCAATTATATTAATTGCAATGATTGTACTTCAAATATACTTCTGGTGTCAGAATCTATTTGAGTGGATAAAGACAAAAACCAAACGATAAACCGTAATCGTATGAAAGCTTGTAAAATCATTCTCATTATCCTTCTCATCATCAAGTCACTGGCAATGATCATTGATGCACTTATTGATGAAGACAACAGACTGGAGAAACTGCTCAAGGCACTCATCTCCATTCCCATTGCATGGCTTCTCTACTGGGGTGCAGGACTTTTAGACTTTTAACCAAAAAATATAAAAAGCAAATGAAACACATCATCTACCTTTTCTGCTTTCTGCTGATCACTGCATCCTGCGCCACTACCAAGTATGTCACCTTTGGGAATGTAACTGTCCTGAATTCTGCCGGGGAAGTCATCAAGCAATTTGATGACAGTATCCTGGATACCGAGGAATATATCAAATATCCACAGTCCCGGTGTCTTGTTAATGGTGGCCTGAAATTCACTGATGCTGATGGTGAGTTACACTATGTGTCAGGAGGAATCATCCTGGTGGACAATATTGAAACCATTGTATACTCTGACCAACCAGCAAAGGGGGAGATGAAAGAGGAACTCTCTTATTTGAAAGATGAACTCTCTGTGAAAAAGAAATACTTTAAAGAGTATAAGCATGTGCTGTCACCCGAGGAAACTGTAAAAGTGAAGAGTGAAATCAAGTATATCAAGAAACAGATCTCTGAACTTGAGAATGCTCTCTATGACCCATATGAGATTGATTATGATTAAACATGAAATCTACTGACCAATGAAAAAGTATCAGATTTATCAGATTGACATCAATGACCCGAATGTGCTGATGGAGCATAAAGCTTTTATGCACTGGGGGTATGTGATCAACCATACTTCGGGGTTCAATCTCCAGCAGTATAAGAAAGTATATGAGGGAACTCTTCCTGAAGTAGAAGACAAGAGTGACTCTGAATACCTGGATGACCTTTTTGAAAAGTTCAACCTCAACCATCCTGATGACTTCCATGCAAGGTCAATGTCTACATCTGATGTGATTATCCTGGATAAGACCATCTACTACTGTGACTCATTTGGATGGAAGGAAGTATCAAATGTAGAATAAAACGAAAAACGAAAGAAATCGCCTAACTTATGATGAACCTTAAAGACTATATGAATGATGATGCCTGCTGGGCAGCCAGAGCAGTACTCGCCTTCCTACAAGGTAACACCTATCAGATAACTGAAGATAAATACTTTAACCATAATATAGATTTGCTTGTTGGTCGTTATGAGAACTGCCGGGAGCAGGGGTATGTCTTCACTATCAAGTTTTGGGGTATTAAAGATGGGAGACATCAGCACATCCAGCGCAACTATGCAGTCTACCAGCATAGGAACTCCGACACCATCTGTGTCTTGATTTCCAATGCCTCAACCATCAACACTCCAGGTATTGATGAGATGTGGAAAGAGAAAGGTGAAAATCCCAGGAGTTCCCAGTATGACCAGGGTTTTGACTGGGATGACATCAAGGGATGTGCCAACTACATCATCAATGATATGATGGAGACACTTGAAAAATATTCAGAAGAAGACCACAACTGATATTCGTAATGAGTAACCAACAATAAAATATGAACACATTCAATTTCAACATTTCATTAGAGAGTATCACCATTATGTATAGTGGTGATTCTGAACCCACTGATTCCTCAATGGAACTCTACTCTGAAATCAAAGAGAGTATCATCAATGAACTCCCCAATCATATCAACTACAATGATGGGTGTTCTCCATATGATGACCTCAACATCACAGTGCCTGAAACAGATCTGGTCAACACAATCCTGGTAATCCTTAGAGTGTGTTCCTGCCTCGGGGCAATTTATGAAGATGACTTTTGGTCTATTGTCCCTATGAATGAAATCGAAAGTACACTGAAGGGTACCAAAACCCTGGAAGAGATTGAACAGATTTTTGATGAAATGATTGAACATTAATAAACGAAATGAACGTAATCGTCATCTACCACCATCCCCAGGAATGTGGATCACCATATGTTGCCTTCATCTCCCAGGAGACCGGAGAGATGGTGGAAGCGGTGGATATTCCTGATGGATACTATAACTCCGGGTCAGTGTTGACCAAGACATATACACCTGTCTACTCTTTTGTTGAAAAGGTGAATCAGAGACCTATTCCGACAGTGGAAAATGTGACCATCACATCAAGGTTCTATCACAACCCTAAGAAGTATGTGTTCCGGGTAACCAAGATAGACAACATCCAGGAAGACACATCTATCTTCCCGACCTGGACAGCAGATGTGCATGTGGATGCCTGCATTGAGAAGAGCAGATACCACTACTCTTCCAGGAAGGATAAGTTCAGGAAACAATTGACCAAATCAGGATTTGACATGAGTCACTGGAATCTCAACAACAGGATGAAGACGCCTTTTATGGAATTCCTCCAGGAGATCTGTTCCAAGTATAAGGACTATCATCTCATAAATATGATATCCATCGGGTAATGGCGATACGATTAGTAGTCGCCATTTTTTTGTTCTGTGGAATCTGTCGGTCAAGAGGTAATAGAAATCAAAGCAGATCAGTGAACAAACAACTGGGAATAATTTCCAGAATTTTTGTTATATTTATAAAGATACATATGTAACGTTTATATACAAATAAATGAAGAAGTATGAAGAAAATTTTTAGTTTAATGATTGCATTTGTTATGATGTTTTCCATTGCAAATGCGCAGACTGTAGAAAGCAGTCGCTTTTTTGAAAACACATCAGTCACACTCTATGGTGGTGCTATCACCACACAGCATACAGGAGGAGAGACATTCTTCTGGGGCGGAGCAGAGAATATAGCAAAGGGTGTGCGTCCACTCGCAGGAATCGAATTTTCTAAATATGTAACTCCCGTGGTAGGTTTTGGTATCGAGGGTCTTGCAATGTTTAATACTACAGGATCCAATACCGTTGTAGACCAGTCAAACATCATTGGTAATCTTAAATTGAATCTCTCCAATTGGTTTGGTGGTTACCCTGGTGAACCACGCAGAGTGGAAGTGGTCCTAGTCCCCGGTCTTGGTTGGGGACATGACTATGGTGATGTTTATGTTGGAAGATTCAGAAATTATTTGACATATAATACCGGCGCTGAAGTAAACATCAACCTTGGTAAGGAGAAAGCATGGCAGGTCAACATCAAACCTGTTGTTATGTGGAATAACTATAATAGAGAGATTGGACATCATGTTCAGAATATGCAGGGTAGACTCCAGGTTGGTCTCACCTATAAGTTCGGGTCCAGGACCAAGAAGAGTCATAACTTTGTATTGTGTCCATACACTGTAACAGCATCTGACTATGATGCTGCGCTTGCGAATGTTGCGGCACTTGAATCAAGAGTCAAGGAACTTGAAAGTAGAGAACCAAGAATTGTCGAGAAGGTTGTTGAGAAGGAAGTCCTCGTTGAGAAGGAAGTATCCCGTGAACCAGCACTCCAGACAATATTGACTTTCCCTATCGGTAGCTCTTCACTCTCATCAGTAGAAAGCGCCAAGCTTGGCGTCCTTGCTAAAGTCATCAAAGCAGATGAGAAGATTTACCTCGTCGGTTCTGCCGACTCTGCTACCGGATCAGAGAAGATTAACAACACGCTTGCTGGCAACAGGGCTGAAGCAGTCAAGGACATCCTGGTGAAGAACTATGGAATCAGTGCAGACAGAGTATACATCTCAACTGCATTGGACACCAATGAACTTCCAGAGGCAAGTAGAGCAGTGGTCATCACTCTCCAGTAAACAATTTTTAATCAAACGTTACATTATATGAAATCCCATCTCCATTTGGTGATGGGATTTTTTTATGAAATACACTGACATCTGTGCGATGGCGAACTGCGATTATATGAAATTTGCTGAAATAAATTTGGTAGTTTAATTTTTTTGTTGTATCTTTGTACCAGAAACAAAAAGGAAACCAACTATGGTTTATATATCATTATTACTAACAATCAAAATACGGTTTAAGGAAACCGGGGGGTGAGAATCCCTGTTAAGTGTGAGTATTTGGAATCCGTCCCTTTCAATCTTTTGGGACGGATTTTTTTACAAAAAAGTGAAAATAAATTTGGTAGATTAAAAAAATTGTTGTATCTTTGTAGTGAGAAAAGAAAACAACACATTATGAAAAATCCTTATTTATATCTATACCATTGTTCCAGATGGTTAGAAAAACAAAAGACCAAAAAGAAATAAGAAACCAATAAACACATAAGGATATGAAAATCTTTGTAGCAAAAATTCTTGTTGAGGATATTGATTCCAACAGTTGTTCAGTAGAACTCTTTCCCACCCTTGAAGGTGCAAAGAAATTCGCTGATGAAGAAATAGACAACTATGCAGAAGAATGCGAAGGATCTGTTATTGAAAGAGCAGACCTCCTTTACCAGATGAACTCTGGTGACACCTGGGTGACCATCACCATCGAAGAAAAGGAACTCAACATCTAATCCCAACATCTATGAAAAGAATCTTTCTTCCTATCGTTCTCGTCATCGTCACTCTTCCTCTCTATTCAAAGGAACTGGTCAAGAACCCCGACACTGGACTCACCATCTCTGAAACCTTGGGAGTCTACTCCCTGACCGGGAAATCTGGAGTCCTCATCCTGGGAAATGAAGAGGATGCCTGGAACTTCTTCAACAAAGCAACCAAGGTCTTCACTGTGAATGCCATCAACTCTCTCCTTGACATTGAATCTGATAAGTATGAACTCAAGTCTGATGACCAAGGTAAGTATCTCATCAAGGTGGGAGCCGGAGGTGTCAAGCTGAGATACTCTGATGCCATCTTCTTCACTGCCTACCTGGATGGAAAACTGGTAGTGGACAAGGGAAAGAAAGTTTGGAAAGCACTGATTGAATAACTGCATATAAAAAAGGTTTTAATGGTTAATAATTTCTGACCACCCTGCTGTGAAGCCCGGTGGTCTTCTTCTTTATCACCATCCCAAGAATTCTTAGTATACTCAGTATACTCAGTCTACATTCAGAGTCACTCTTCACAGATCTGTCAAGGTTCAGCTTCCCAGCAGAACCAAGACAAGTCATCCCCAACCGGGAGCTCCTCCATCAAGCTGGTCACCCAAGGCCGGTAGACTTCAGGACATTGCATGACTACCCTCCTCATCCCCAGTGGACAGCAGGTCCAGGTCCTGGTCCAGATCACCCAACCATCAGAGGCATTCTCCTCTTCATAGTAGTCCTCATTCCCAGTGGACACCCTCCTCCACATCAACCACCAAACCAATCACTCTTCATCTTGACGATAACGGTCAACGATTCTTTCACATCAATAAAACAGAGAGGAATATCTTTTCACTTTATGATAAAACAGAGAGGAATCTTTTCCATCTCATCTCTTTTCTTCCTTCTGAATTCTCATCTACATCAAAAACAACCATATATACTCTTCATCTGCATTCTTTTCACACTGTATATGACAAAATGTCAGTATTTACACCACTGGGAGATCTTTCCACACCCTTGAAAAAGGTCAATATACTTCCTGTCAAAAAATACCTGTTTTTGACATTTTTGCCCAGATCTGTCATTTTTGCCAATTTTACAGTATACTCAATTTTCACAAAATGGCAATTTTCACCTTTTTTACACGATTGCGGAAAATCGCCCAAAATACCACTTTTCCCAAAATACCCAAAATTGCCAAAAATGGGGATTTCTGGGAAATGACCAAAAATGGCCAAAATTGGGAAATCCTGGAAAATGGGGTTTTTAGGAGGATCCCCAAAAATGGCCAAAATCAGGGTATACCCCAAAATGGCCAAAATGGCCAAAAATGCCAAAAATAGGGTTTTCTGGGAAATACCCAAAAATGGCAATTTTTGGCGGTGGCGTCTGACGATCCCCTTAGACGCTTGATGTAGGAAGAATTTTGGAATAAACTCCTGGGAGTTCTTTCTATATTTTTTTAATGTCTTATATTTCCTATAAATTTCAGTCAATTTCATATTTCATTGATTTTCAGTCAATTTCATATCAAAATTCAATACAAATGTGGAAGAAAGTGGAATAGAATGGAAGAAAAAGGTGGTGGATGTCCAAAAATTCAACAGATCACCCACTTTCACACCACTTTCACACCACTTTCACACCACTTTCACACCACTTTCACACCACTTTCACACCACTTTCACACCACTTTTCAACCCATTATATACCTGTTTGATCACTAACTTCATAAGGGGTTTGAATATATGTCCAGGTTCTCCTATACTTTGTTATTGTCAGACACAAAGTCTGCCAAGACTTTGTTATTTTTATATTGTATGGAAAAGTTATATCAAGTATATAGTGTAGATTTCTGTTTTGAGGACTATGCCATTGATTACAGGTTGATAGGTGCAGAGGATGTAGATGATTTGATTGCACATCTTCTTCCTTCTTTTGTTACATATAAGAGAGAGTTGAAGAAGATTGAGAAGGAGAAGGAGTGGAGGGTTAAGAAGGTTGATCATCTTTATACAGATACTCCTTATAAGATATTGGACAGTTATGGATATATAGAGTAAGGATATGAAAGCGATATTTATTTACAGGGATGGTAAGCTTGTGGGTAATCCCACTGGTTATACTACTGAAAAAGGTGCAAGGAAGTCATTGGTAGGATGTAGTGATTGGTATAAGGTGATGAAACCTTATAAGACAGTTTATAAGGAAGATGATATTCCTGTGGAGTATAAGGAGATGGGGGTATATGAGTGGAGTGAATATACAGATAGTTGGTTGTTCAGGAGAGAGATGTGGAGCAGGAAGGTATGGAATGAATATGTGAAGGAGCATTATCAGTTTGTTGAAAAGGAATATAACATCGAGAGGGTATGAGAGTAAGTGACAGTTATCCTATATCGGTTGAGGTGAAAACTGATGAGGAAAGGTATATAGTGGAAGAGGCTAAGAAGTATCTGGATGAAACTGCTTTTAGTTCAGTGTGGAGAGAGAATGAGCATGTGGACAATGTGGTGAAGTTGAGAAGGAAGAACATAAATTTCCTGATGGAGATGATGAGGGAAAACAATCATCCGCAGGGGATGTATAGTCATTTCCTGATTGATGTAGTTTTTAAACTGTATGAGGATGATTTGAAGATAGAAGGTTATCTTGGTGTAGATGGGTGTATGCAGAGTTTGTTGGAACTGTATGATCAGGGGGTGTTGAAGTTTTTGGATGAGAATCCCCAGAAGGTGTTGAAGATTTTACCAGATAAAGGAGAAATGAGTGTGGCGGAGCGAGTGGAGAATGGAAACAGGTGTAAAAGAAAATGATGATGAGTGGGGAGTCTGATCCAAAAAGGTGAATGATCGAAAAACTTTCTCCCTGACGGGAGAGATGAAAAATTTTTTTAGAAGTGGAAAAGATTGTAAAATATGGGATATTTGTTTGAAGATGAGAAACCCAATTACAAGAGGGAGATTGTGAAGGAATACCTTCATAATAATAAAATGGTGTTCAGGGAATATGATGACATCTCCCTGAAGGAGTTTGTACATTTTGTCAGTGAATTGCAGAAGATTGAGAAGAAAGGAAAGAGAATAATCATTGATGTTGATGTGATGGAGACATCGGAAGGATTCTGCCAGGGACCTGATGAAGTCAGACTGGTACCTTATTTTGAAAGAGAGGAGAATGACAGGGAATATAAGGAGAGGATAGAAGACGAGGAGAGACAGTATAAGGAAAACCTGGAGAAGGAGAGATTGAGGAAAGAAAATTATGAACAGTATAAGAAGGATATGGAGGAGATGGAGAGGATAAAGAAGAAATATCATATTTGATAAAATATAAGATTATGTGTTTGTTTAAGAAGAAAGTGAAAAATGTAAGTCCCCTGGTGAAATTGGGAAGTAACCAGGAGAGTGATTATGTTGACCTTGGTTTATCTGTTCTATGGTGTAAAAAGAATTATGGAGCAGAGAAGGAGGAGGACTATGGTGAGTACTTTGACTATGATAGTTTTGAGAAGAAGATAAATGAAGCTGGTGGAGTGAGAGTTGCCGACAAGAAGGAGTGGATCGAAGCACTGAAGAATTGTAAGTTTGAGTGGATAAAGAAGAGGAACGGGTTTGAGATGACAGGACCCAATGGCAATAAAATCTTCTTCCCTTTGAGTTGTGAAGGAAAGGGGAATTATGACAAGTCTATGCCAGGGTGCTATTTCTGGTTGAGTACTGGAACCAGTGATGGGAAATATCAGTATTTTGGCAATGTCTATATGACAAGCAGGTATTCGAAGACCTGTAACCACACCATCAGTTCGACCGGGAGGATTGATGGGTTTTGGATTTCTATCAGACCTGTGTTGGCAAAGTAGAAAAAAGGAGGTTCAAAGATGATAAGTGAAGATTATGTAAGTTTTGAAACTGCCAAACTCCTGAAAGAGAAGGGGTTTGGTGGTGAGTGCTTTAGTATGTATCTTACACCCAAACCTCATTCGGGAATGGGAGATCCAAATGAAGCAAAGATTGCTCCACATGGTAGGGATAGTCACTACTATGAAGGTTATAAATATCAATGCGAAGCTCCAACCATCCAGATGGTGGTGAAGTGGTTGAGGACGAAAGGGTTTCATATCTTTGTACCTCTGGAAATTGATTATGATGAAGATGAGAGGGGAAATAAATGGTATCATGATGCAGCATATTATCCTGAAATCAGAAGGGTTTCTGATGGGAAGATAATGTATGATGATGGCAGACTTTATGCAAAACCAGAACAAGCATATGAAGTGGTAATAAGGTATTGTCTTGATAATTTACTATGAAGAAACTGGTAAAAGATTTGAAGGATGGTAACAATGATCAAGAGATATAATTGGACTGTAGTGAACAACTCTTAATCCAACAACCAACATATAAAAGAAAAGGAGACTTATTCAGTTTCTTTTTCCTCATAAATAATATAGTATATTTAATTATTCTAACACTTACATCTATACAATACAAAATTATAAAATATATGTCAGAAATACAAAGAGGTGATTTTTGGGAATCACATACCAAAGTAGAAGTACAAGATTATATAGAAGGAAGATTGGATTCAACAAATGAACATTTTTATTTTGTTGAAGGAACATCATCCCAGGCAGGTAATGCAACATCTGGTTCATATCTTTCAACAAAATGGGAAGCATCTGTTCCTGGTGTCACAGCAGCAACAAATGGCTTGAAACTTGCATATAGAATAAACACCAATACTGGTGTGAGCACTGCCGGAGTTGTTCTTAGTGTTGATGGAACAAATTATTATCCTGTTGTTTTAAATAAAAATTCTATTGTTACAACACATTATCCTGTCGGTTCTACAATATTAGTGGTGTTTAACAGCACACAAACAGCACAGGCATATCTCACATCTAATACAAAAACAACAGTAACAGGATGTTGGCAGATAATGGAATATGATTCCAATACCAACACAATTGGATATCAATTAAGAACACATTATTCCACATTACCTGTTACGGGGCAAACAGGAAGATACCGTCTTCTTTTTTCAAATATAGACAATACTGCCTGGGTACCGGCAAATACTTCAAATACCACAAATTCCACTTCTCAAAGGAATGTAAATCAAACTCCAATCAACCCATTTGGAGAGATTGTATATTATGGATATACAACAATAATAGCGGCAAATAGTAATCCAGATGCAACATATCTATGGCAACAATATCCACTTACATTAGGTTACTCATTTAATAGAACTGGTTCTGCATTGGTATTGACATATCCAGCGCCAATATATATAAAATGTACTCCACAGTCAGATGGTTCTGCAATTATGGATGAAGATAATCCATATGTACAACAACTACCAGACACAGAAGATGGAAAGATATATATCTATCTTGGTAGAGTATATAATGCAACAGATATTGAATTGGTAAATAATCATCCTGTATATTGTTATAAAGATGGGGCAATAAGATTATATACCAATACAAGCTCTGCTTCTACTCCTCATATTAATAGTCTTGTATATGTTGATGCAACAACGGTCCAGGCTGGAAATAATTCAACAAGTGCTGGTGTTAAATTATCAACATTGTTTACTGTTGAATTACCAGAAGATATAACCACACCATATAATGGATTACATTTTTTAGTAAAAATACATTCTGTGGGTGTAAGCAATGGTACTGGATTATCTATTGATGGTGGTTCTACATATATACCTATTTTGCAAAGATATGGTTCTTCTCTTACTAATCCAGGTGTACCTAGTGAAACAATATTATTACTTGTATATAATTCTACAATAACAAGTAATTTGACATTATATCTAACACAAGGTACAGCAACAACATATGCACAAGCTTGGGAAGCAATTAACCTTAGTTGTAGATAAATAATCAAAGGAGACTCAATTGAGTCTCCTTTTTTTCTATTATAATTCACTTTCACTGTCACTATCCCCATCATCTATCACAGTCCATCCTGATGGAATACCATCAATACCAGTTGTCCAAGATGACATACTTGGGTCCTTCACAAATGTACCTGTTGCTGCTACACCATCAACCCAATTAGTCGTTGCCGATGTTGCACTTATATCTGTTGCTAAACATTTAATGTAATTCAAATGATTACAATCAGTGAACATATACCAATAACATTGATTTACTAATGTAGTTGCAGGTAATGCAGGTGCTGTAGTTAAACTTTCACAGATTTGGAACATACCAGCATAACAACCTTGTGCTAAAGTGGTTGCTGGTAATTCTGGTGCAGTTGTAAGGCTTGTGCAACCATAGAACATACCAGTATAACAATAATCTGCTAAAGTGGCTGCTGATAATACAGGTGCTGTCGTTAAATTTGTACAACCTTGGAACATAGCACTATAACACCTTTCTGCTAATGTAGTAGCAGGTAATTCTGGTGCTGTGGTTAAACTACTGCAAAAATCGAACATACAATCATAACACTCTTGTGCTAAAGTAGTAGCTGGTAATACAGGTGCTATTGTTAATCCTCTACATCCTCTGAACATATTACTATAACAACCATTTGCTAAAGTAGTAGCTGGGAGAATAAGGTTCTCTGATGATAATAATCCAGTACAATTATAGAATAAGTAAGCAAAAGTATAAGTACCTGATAAAGTAGTTAAATTAGAGAAATTATCACCTCCAATCAAAGACATTATATTACCATACACATCAAATGTTGCTGTTCCACCAAATGAATTCATATTTAGATCTAAATATGAATCTGAGGATGCATAAGAAGAATTACTACCCTTGAATCTTACTTTATCACCAGTTACTACAGATATAGAAACTCCTGATTCTGTAGATGTTATATCAGTCCAAGTACCATCATTCTTTGAATAAGTGATAGTTTTTGATGGTGCTGAACTAGAACCCATCTTCCAGGTGATATTACCACCTGACTTAACATCAAATGTGAGATATTCATCTTTATATGGGTTATAATTTTCAACAACCCAACCAGTAGGAATACCATGGTTACCAGTTGTCCAAGAGGATACATTAGGGTTTTTAACAAATATACCTGTTGCTGCTACACCATTAACCCAATCATATGTACAAGATGAATC
>Ga0265299_10000474_pt1 | contig 50060 bp, 36 predicted proteins | sample AusTroGonzalo_MG_4_FD_193485 | JGI IMG/M metagenome (GOLD analysis project Ga0265299, IMG submission 193485) | Bovine rumen microbial communities from tropical cattle in Woodstock, Queensland, Australia - Gonzalo_02 | ecosystem: Host-associated > Mammals > Digestive system > Stomach > Rumen ...
AAGTGTAGCGCGGATTCTCTCCCTAAGGTAGGGGGGCGCGGGGAAAACGCAGGTGCGAGCGTGACCTTAGGGACGGAAAGCTCGTCGTGGATCTTCTGGCTCCCTAAGGTGCGGGGTAAAATGGTGGTATCGCGGGCTGGACAGTGACCTTAGGGAGCGAATGTGAGCTGTGGGGCTTCTGACTCCCTAAGGTGCGGGGGAGCTAGAGACTGAGAATCTGTTTGATCAGTGGTACTACGGCGGTGCGTAATGATTTGTCGTTGAGGCGGTGCTCTCCTTCAAAGCGCTGGGCGTTGGTGTAGTACTTCTTGAAGAGGTCGTAGCAGTTGACCGTGGTGTCGTGGTTGCCAAAGAGACCGTAGGTGTTCTCGCGGTCAAAATCGGTGATACCCTTGAACTGCTGGCGCTCCATTGCGTTGAAGTTCTTTACAATCTGTCCGGTGATCTTGAATGTCTTGGCACCGTCCTTGCGTCCGTTCTGGAAAGGGTAGGTGGTGTTGGCCTTCATCACCTTTGACATGGTGGACATGTTGAACGACGGGTTCACGCAAATCTTCTTGAATCCGAACATCTGCTGGGCGTACATGGCGCCCATGGATGTACCTACTATGATATCGGGCTGCTCATCGGCCACAAACTGTTTCAGATAGGGAAGAGCCTCGGCGGGATCGACGGGGATATCGGGAGCGACGACCTCAAGCTCGGGAAGCATGTGGCGCAGGCTCTCGACCGTGCCGCTTGCTCCCGATGACATGAAACCGTGGAAATATACCAGCTTCATTACTTGCCGGCTTTGAGTCCCTTAATTACGGCGTTGGTGAATCCGGCCTCCTCCATGGCGTTCAGACCCTTGATGGTGATACCGCCGGGGGTGGTTACCTTGTCAACCTCCTGCTCGGGATGTGAACCGTGTGCAAGCAGCAGTTCAACGGCGCCTTTGATGGTGCCCAGAACGATCTCCTGTGCATCCTTGGGATAGAAACCCATCTCTACACCGCCCTCGACGTTGGCGCGGATGTATCGGAATACATATGCAATTCCGCAAGATGCAAGTGCTGTACCTGCGGTCATCTGCTTCTCCTCAACCTGCTTGGCGAATCCAACCTGGCCAAAGAGCTTCTGGATCAGGTCCAGATTCTTCTTGCTGGCTGTGTTTGAGCAGTAGAAGAATACGCCGGCACCAACCTCAACTGCGATGTTGGGGATGAGGTAAACTACCTGGGGCTTCTCGCCCTTCTTGTCAAAGAGTTCGGCAAGCTTGTCCAGGCCTACGCCTGCGGCGATTGATATGATGAACTGTTTCTTGTAGTCCAGTGCGGCCTTAACCTCCTCTACGGCTGCCGGCAGAATCCAGGGCTTTACGGCGAACAGAACTATATCGGCACCCTTAACGGCACTGACATTATCCTTTGATATACCTATAGCGGGTACATCTTTCTTAAGGTTCTCAAGTGTGGCATCGCTGCGGTCACAGCAAGTGATATCCTTTGCGGCAAACACCTTCTTTGCAGCAAAACCTCTGGCAATGGCGCCACCCATGTTTCCGGCGCCGATAATAGTAATCTTCATATTGGTAAAGTTTAACTGCGCGAAGTTAGTCATTTTTTTAAAAAGGTATTAATCGAATCCATCTCCGCCCACAAAAAAAGCGCCCCGAAGGACGCTTTTTGTGGGTGAAGCCGCGGACCCGGAGGGCCGCCAAGCGTAATGTAATGGAGCGCTTTCGCGTAGCGAAATAAAAAAAGGTCCATCTTCCCGAATCCATCTCCATCCACAAAAATAGGCGCCCATTAGGACGCCTATTTTTGTGGGTGAAGATGGATTCGAACCACCGAAGTCGAGAGACAGCAGATTTACAGTCTGCCCCATTTGGCCACTCTGGAATTCACCCAGCCTATATAATGTCTTTGCTTACTTGCTGGTAAGACGGGCAATGTACTTTTCTATGTCCTGACCCTCGGAAGAATCGGGATACTTAACCTTGATGGTCTTGTAGAGCTTGAGAGCCTGAGCGGGCTTGCCAAGTGACTCATACATGAGACCGGCCTGAAGGAAGTAGTAGGGTGAAAGCAGATTGTTGTCAGCGCTCTTGGCGGCCTTCTCAAATGTTGCGGCAGCCTTGCTTACCTGACCGTTGGTGGCGTAGCAGTTTGCCAGAGCGCCCATTGCTGCGGGAGCTACCATCTTGTCGCTGCCGCTGAACTTCTCGAGATACTGCTGGGCAACCTCCATGCTGTCAAGCTGAGCGAAGCAGAGACCTGCATAAAGACCTGCAAGCTTGCCGGCCTTGGTGCTCTTGTACTGCTTTGAGAGAGCTTCAAAACCCTCAAAACCGTAGGCGTCACCGTTAAGGGCGGTTGAGTAGTCACCGTCAATAAAATAGCTCTCACCGGGGAATATTGCCTCTGCAGCCTTGAGCTGACGGGGCTGTGCAACCTTGGCATTGTAAAGCATGCCGCCGGCGATGATTACTATAATTGCTATGAGGCAACTGAAGATGGTCTTCTTGTTGTTCTCAAAAAACTGTTCTGACTTGCTCAATGCCTCCTCGAGGCCCTTCTGATCCTGTGCTGCCACAGGCTTTGCTGCTTTCTTTGCCATTTCGTCTTTTTGTTAGCGGGTGCAAAAATAGTCATTTTTTGCTATACGTAAACATTTTAGTTTAAAAAAGAGGAAAAGAAAATCAAGTTTGCAGGCGAAAGAATAATAATGACTAATTTTGTGTCATAATCAATCTCCCGTTTTATCCCTATGCAACTGGATCATCTGTTTGTGCAGGACTACCGCAATATAGTTCAGGCAGACCTTGAGTTTTCACCCAAGCTGAACTGTTTTGTGGGTAAGAACGGTATGGGCAAGACCAATCTTCTGGATGCGGTTTACTGCCTATCTTTCTGCCACAGTTCCCTCAGCCAGTCTGACCAGCTTACGGTGCGTCATGACGCTGAATGCTATCAGTTGCAGGGAGTCTACAGCCTGCCCACGGCTGACAAGACCGTGATTGGATGCGTATCGCGCCCCAAGGGTCACAAGCAGATGAAACGTGACGGCAAGGATTATCAGAGGTTCTCGGATCATATAGGATATATACCTCTGGTGATGGTTTCGCCGCAGGATGTGGAGCTGATTCTGGGTGGCAGTGACGAGCGCCGCCGCTTTATGGATATCATCATCTCACAGTATGACCGCGAGTATCTTAAACTCCTTATCTCCTATAATAAAGCGGTGCAGCAGCGTAACGCCCTGCTTAAGATGGAGGTGGAGCCGGACCGTGAGCTCTTCCTTATGTGGGAGCAGACCATGGCCGATACGGGTACGCGCATATATGAGAAACGTAAGGTGCTGACAGACCGTCTGGTGCCCTATTTCCGCGAGATGTACTCTCTGATAGGCGATGCGCAGGAACAGGTTTCACTTAAATACACGTCACATGCCGAGCGCGGTGACCTTCTCTCCCTGCTGGAAGAGGGCCGATACAAGGACCGTGCGGTGGGCTATTCGCTGCACGGAATCCACAAGGATGAACTTGAGATGGACCTGGACGGTTATCCCATACGCCGTGAGGGGTCGCAGGGCCAGAACAAAAGCTATCTGGTGGCGCTCAAACTGGCACAGTACAGGCTTCTGGCAGAGTCTTGCGGCAAGCGTCCCATCCTGCTTCTGGATGATATCTTTGACCGTCTGGATGCTGTCCGTGTGTCCCGTATAATATCCCTTGTGTCCGATGACAGCAAATTCGGTCAGGTGTTCATAACCGATGTGGACCGCAATCATATTGACGGAATACTTGAGGGTACAGGTCAGGATTACAAGGTATTTACCGTTCAGGATGGTGAGGTGATATGAAAAGGACGGATTCGGAACAGGTTGGCGGCGTGATACTCCAGTATCTGCGTGAGTTCGGACTGGAGACTCCGCTTAATGAACACAGGCTTCTGCAGGCCTGGGATAAGGTGCTTGGTCCCGCTGTCTCCCGATACACAAAGGAACTCCGCATATACAACCAGGTCCTGTTCGTGACAATCTCATCGGCCGCACTGCGCAATGAACTCATGATGCGGCGCACGGAACTTGTGGCCCGTCTCAACGCGGAGGCAGGCGCACAGGTAATCACACAAATAGTACTGCGTTAGTCTTTAAGGATCTCGATGGCCTTGTTGACGGCAGGGTCAGTAAGGTTGATGAAGGATATGTAATCCTGCATCTCGAGCGCATCGTAGATGATGTTTCCGTACAGGGCGTTACGCATAAACTTGCGGGCGGGGGCGTTAAGTGTGTTGTCCCTCTTTATGCCGTTCTTGGCTGCATAATCATAGAACTTGCTGAGCACATTGTCGGCGTCCAGATAACGCTCTATGTCCGCGTATGTCTTGAGTTCAGCGAACTCTGTCCTGCGGCCGTCAACATACTTGAACGAGTATTTGTTGATGAGACTCTTGCGTACCACGTTGGTGTAGTAGGTAGAGTAACCGGTGGTGTCCTGGGCTACGAATACATCGGGCATGATACCTCCGCCGCCGTAAACCGTGCGGCCTCCCTTGGTCTTGTAAACCTCATCCTCATTCTGCTTGATGCTGTCGGCGCTGAAGAACTCACCGTGCTCATAACGCTTTACTATATCCATGGCGTAATCCTCATCGGAATCACCGTAGGGTTTCTGGATGCATCGGCCCGACGGGGTGTAGTAACGGGCAATGGTAATACGTATGCTTGAGCCGTCAGAGAACTCGATGGGTTCCTGTACCAGACCTTTTCCGAATGAACGGCGTCCTACGATGGTGCCGCGGTCGTTGTCCTGAATGGCGCCGGTGAAAATCTCGGCAGCCGATGCCGATGACTCGTCAATCATAACCACAAGCGGTATGGTCTTGTAGTGTCCGCGTCCGTCGGCGAACTGTTTGGTCATGGGGTTGTGGGCTCCCTGCGTATATACAATAAGGTCATTCTTGGGAAGGAACTCGTTGACCATCTGGATTGCGGCGCCCAGATAACCTCCGCTGTTGCCGCGCAGGTCAATGATGAGTTTCTTCATACCCTTGCTGGAGAGCTCGGCCAGGCTTACCATCATCTCGGCGAAAGTGGTCTCACCAAACTTGTTTATCATGATGTAACCTATCTCGTCCGATATCATATAAGCGGCGTCGACGCTCTTGACCGGAATGTCGCCTCTTACAATCGTAAAGTCCACAAGTCCGGGCTCACCGTTACGCAGCACGCTTATCTTTACAGTGGTGCCTTTGGGACCCTTGAGGTTCTTGACAATCTCGTTGCTGGGTATATGGCGTCCTGCAAAGACAGAGTCATTTATGAGTACTATGCGGTCACCGGCCAGCACTCCCACCTTCTCTGACGGACCGCCGTGTATCACGTTGTTTACACGAACGGTATCGTCCTGCATGGAGAACTGGATGCCGATGCCTGAGAAACTGCCGTGAAGCTCATCATTGCTCACCTGCGTCTCCTCGGCGGGATAGTAGGCTGAGTGCGGGTCAAGTTCCTCAAGGATGGTGGGCAGGATGCGGTCCATGATGGAATCCATGTCCACGTTGTCCACATATTTGCGGTCAATTGCCTTTATGAGTGTCTCGACTTTCTGTGATCCGGTGTTGGATGGGCCGGGACGGAATGATCCGTCAGTTCTGTTAAAGAGGCCAATCATTGCCTCAATTCCAAGGAAGAATCCCATGGTAAGTACAAACAGAATCTGGATAATGCGTTTAAGTGTTTTCATTCTTGGGAGTTCAAATCAAGATATATAACTTCAATTCCTGCGCGTTTGAGCAGGTCTACACCGTCTGTGAGCCTGTATTGCTCAGTATATATGACCCTTTTTATTCCTGACTGGATAATCAGTTTGGCACACTCTATGCATGGTGAAGCGGTGACATAGAGCGTGGCTCCGTCACTGCTGTTCGATGAGCGCGCCAGCTTGGTGATGGCGTTGGCCTCGGCATGGAGTACGTAGGGCTTGGATACATTGTTCTCATCCTCACATATATTCTCGAATCCGGTGGGGGTGCCATTGTACCCATCGGAAATGATCATGTTGTTCTTGACAACCAGAGCACCCACTTTGCGGCGTACGCAGTATGAGTTTTCGGCCCATATGAGTGCCATTCTGGCGTATCGGCGGTCAAGAGCCGCTTTCTTGTTTTCGTCCATTTTTAAAATATTGGTATTGGCTACTGGTCAACGGTAAGTTTTTCAAGCGACGGAATGAAAATCTCCTTTCGTCTGAGTGAGATGAGCCCTTCAGACTCCAGGGCGTTCAGTTCACGTGATACGTTAAGCCTGGTGGCATCCATCAGTGCTGCCAGGTCATTCATCTTTATTGCAAGCCGTTTCTGCCCGCTCTGGATATCTGACAGACTGCGGACAAAGCGGATTATGCGTTCTCTCAGCGTCATCTTGTCCAGGCTCCAGAGATGATGGTCCAGCTGCTGGACACGTCCGCTCAGGATGTTGAGCAGGTTCATGCGACAGATGTTGTACTTGCCCAGCTCTGTGTAGATGTACTGCTTGTCAACCATGAGGAAACTGCACGAGTCGGCTGCGGTGTAGGTGCGAAGGTATGAACCTGCGCGTCCGAACATCGAGTAGGACTCTATGAGACAGGGGCCCTCAATCAGCTCTGAGAAGGTGTAGCTGCCGTTCATGCCGCTGCGGGAACTCTCAACGGAACCGTTTATGAGAAACGCAAGACTTGAGCATCGGTCCCCCGCGTTTATGATGACATCACCCTCTGAATACCTCATGAAATCCAGACGTATTTTCTGCAGCAGACTGTTGAAATCAGCCTGGCTCATACCCTGGAAAAGGGGTAGGCGGAGCAGTGTGTCATACATCGGATATTCCATCAAGCTAACTAGCTAATAAGTTTCACGCAAAGTTACTTTTTTTTCTTTGTGCATTGCCAATAATCCAAAGGAATCACTATTTTTGTAGAAAAGTGGTCCTTTCTGAGGCCATGCATTGTTAAACTTAACCAATACTTGTTTTGCTATGATGAATTTTTTTAGTTCGTTGGAGCCGTTACAGAGGTTTTTCTGGGTAATTGCGTGCTGCGCATCATTGGTTTTTATCATCCAGACCATCATGACTTTCATTGGACTGGGTGCCGATACAGACGTGGATGCCGGACCGATGGACGGAGGTGTTGATTCCGTGGAAGACGGTGAGCTGAGCGGTGTGTTCTCATTCCGTAATCTGATTAATTTCCTGCTCGGTTACGGATGGGCAGGCGTGTTGTTCTATGATTCCATTGAGAAGCGTGTATTGCTTCAGATCGTGGCTATTGCCGTAGGTCTGGTCTTTGTACTTGCTTTCGTATTCATGTTCCGTCAGGTGATGAAACTGTCTCATGACGGAAGTTTCAAGATGATAGAGGCTGTAGGCCTTACAGCCGATGTATACCTGCGTATCCCGGCTTCACGTTCAGGCCGCGGCAAGGTACAGGTGAGTGTCAAGGGATCGGTTCATGAGGTGGATGCAGTGACTGACCGTGGTGAGGAAATTCCCACCGGCGGACAGGTCAAGATACTTGAGGTTCTTGGGGATGACTTATTCCTCGTTGAATAATTTTATAACAAGCTTATTAACAATAAATTAATTAATATTTAAAATGGACGGAAGTAGCATTTCAATTCTTGTAGTCATAGGAGTAGTACTCCTGTTTATTCTGTTTGCAACAATCATCCGCAGGTACAGACGTTGCCCGTCGGACAAGATTCTGGTAGTTTACGGAAAGACCGGTGGCGGTAGCGCCAAGTGTATTCACGGTGGCGGTAAGTTTGTATGGCCTGTAATTCAGGACTATGCTTACCTGAGCCTGACACCTATATCTATCGATGCAAACCTGACCAACGCCCTGAGCCGTCAGAACATCCGCGTGGATGTACCCTGCCGATTCACAGTAGGTATATCAACTGAGCCGGATAGCATGAACAACGCTGCCGAGCGTCTGCTTGGACTTACCGCCGATGAGATTCAGGAGCTGGCACGTGATATCCTTTTCGGTCAGCTGCGTCTGGTTATCGCAACCATGTCAATCGAGGAGATCAACAGCGACCGTGACACCTTCCTGGAGAAGATTGCCAAGAACGTTGAGGTTGAGCTCAAGAAGATCGGTCTGCGTCTTATCAACGTAAACGTAACCGATATCAAGGATGAGTCCGGATATATCCAGGCTCTGGGTAAGGAGGCTGCCGCCAAGGCCATCAACGAGGCTAAGGTTAGCGTTGCTGAGCAGGACCGAAACGGTGAGATCGGTAAGGCCGAGGCCGTAAAGGAGACCCGTATCCGTACATCACAGGCCAACGCCGTAGCCGTACAGGGTGAGAACAACGCCAAGGTTGAGATTGCCAACTCTGATGCATTCCGCCGTGAAAAAGAGGCCGAGGCCAACCGTCTGGCTGTAACAGCCGAGAAGGTTCAGCAGGCTAAGGCCCTGCAGGATGCCTACATCGCTGAGCGTGACGCCGAGAATGCCCGTGCCGAGCGTGAGCGTTCAACCCAGCAGGCCAACATCCTGGTTGCCCAGCAGGTTGAGAAGGACCGCATAATCATCGCTGCCGAGGCTGAGGCCGAGAAACTCCGCGTAAGCGCCAAGGGTGAGGCCGATGCCATATTCGCCCGCATGGAGGCTGAGGCTAAGGGTTACTATGAGATCCTGACCAAGCAGGCTGCCGGTTATGACAAGATGGTACAGGCTGCAGGCGGTGATGCCGCAAAGGCATTCATGCTGCTCATGTCAGAGAAGATGCCGGAACTCGTCAAGACTCAGGTCGAGGCAATCAAGGGTATCAAGTTCGACAACGTTACCGTTTGGGATTCAGGCAACAGCGCCGACGGAAAGGGCTCTACCGCCAATTTCCTTAGCGGCCTGATGAAGTCTGTTCCTCCTATGTCAGACCTCTTCAACATGGCAGGTCTTAACCTTCCGGAGTATCTTGGTAAGAAGAAGGAGGCCGATGCTCCTGCAGCTCAGGCTGAGGAGGTCAAGGATGACAAGAAAAAGAAATAATTCCAACTAATTGGAGAAGAGTTGGCTGTAAGCCGCCGGCCTACAGCCAACTTCTTTTATGCTAACCTTATAATTCATGATAACTTATGGTAGATTTTAATTACTACGCACCGACGGAAGTCGTTTTCGGAAAGAACTCCGAGGAACAGGTTGCCGCTTTGATCAAGAAATATGGCGGTACCAAGGTTTTGGTTCATTTTGGTGGACAGAGCGCCATCAAGTCAGGCTTGCTTGACAAGGTTGAACGCTTGCTCAAAGAGGGTGGTATTCAATATGTAAAACTGGGTGGTGTTGTGCCCAACCCCAGACTCTCCAAGGTACATGAGGGTATAGACCTGTGCCGCAAGGAGAAGGTGGACTTTATCCTGGCCGTGGGCGGCGGCAGTGTGATTGACTCATCAAAGGCAATCGCATACGGCGTGCCTTATGACGGTGAGGTTTGGGATGTCTATATGCGCAAGTATACCCCCAAGACCTGCCTGCCGGTGGCATCGGTCCTGACCATTCCCGCTGCTGGCAGTGAGATGAGTGAATCCAGCGTTATCACCAATGAGGACGGTGACGTAAAGATTGGTTACTCAAATAACATTAGCCGCCCCAAGTTCGCCATCATGAACCCGGAGCGTACATACACTCTGCCTCGGTATCAGACGGCTGCAGGTGTTACCGATATAATGATGCACACCATGGAGCGTTATTTCTCACATGACGCTGACATGAACCTGACCGATGCAGTGGCCGAGGCTCTGCTGCGTACCATGATGGAGTGTGTGCCTGAGGTACTCAAGGATCCTGAGAACTACCGTTACCGCGCACAGATAATGTGGGGCGGCAGCATAGCCCATAATGACCTGACCGGTTGCGGCCGTATAGGTGACTGGGCCACACACCAGCTGGAGCATGAGCTGAGCGGTATGTTCGATGTCACTCACGGCGCAGGTCTGGCTGCGGTATGGCCCAGCTGGGCTCGTTACGTGTATAAATGTGACGTGAGCCGTTTTGTACGTTTTGCAGTGAACGTGATGGGTGTGGAGAATGACTTTACTGATCCGGAAGGCACTGCCATCCGCGGCATTGAGGCTATGGAGCGCTTCTATCACTCGATAGGCATGCCCATAAACATTCCTGAACTGATAGGACGCAAGGCTACCGATGATGAAATAAAGGAGATGGTGCGTAAGTGCAGTCAGGATTATAAGACATCACAGGGACAGTTCAAGGTTCTTGGCCCTGATGATATGGAAGCTATTTACAAGCTTGCCAATTGAGTATTACTCCGGGATGGCCACGCCGTGAGTGTTCTTGGTCTCGGCCATAACGAATACGCTGTGCAGACTACCCAGGCAGCTCATGGCACCTAACTTGTGCTGCATGAACTGCTGGTATGCCTGCATATCGCGCGCGTATACCTTAATCATGAAATCATAATCGCCGCTGGTGTTGAAACACTCGGTTATCTCATCTATATCCTGAACGGCATCAATGAACTGCTGTATCATCTCCTCAGAGTGCTGCTTGAGGCGGATGTTGCAGAGTACCATGATGCCGTTTCCGGCTTTCTGTGCATCGACCACAGCCATATACCGGGTTATGTAACCCTCACGTTCCAGACGTTTCTGGCGCTCGAATGTGGGTGAGGGTGAGAGATGTACCTTCTCGGCCAGTTCCTTGACCGTGAGTTGTGAGTTCTTTTGCAGTTCGCGCAGTATGCGGATGTCCGTCCTGTCCAGTCTATAGCCGTTTGCCATTTCAGAAATATTGATAAAAGCAGAATATTATACCTGTTATACGCAGTATTCAGTTGCAAAACAAGCATAATTTCCCGAATATTCCAAAATATTTTTATGATATTATTCTGTGGTATATCTTTGCGCCGCAATTGCAAAAAGAAAACAAACTGATTACGGATTAAAAGACTTGGATTATGTCAATAAGAACAAATATCTTAGGATATCCCCGTGTGGGTGCCGGCCGTGAGCTTAAGAAAGCCGAGGAGGCTTACTGGGCCGGTAAGATTACAAAAGATGAGTTGCTCAAGGTAGCTTCTCAGATACGTAAGAGCAACTGGCAATTGCAGAAGGAGGCCGGCATAGACCTCATTCCCAGCAATGACTTCTCACTCTATGACCAGACACTTGATCTTACTCTCTCACTTGGTGCAATTCCTGAGCGATACGATACGCTTAAGGATGACAGGCTTGAACTCTATTTTGCCATGGCTCACGGCTATCAGAAAGACGGCATTGACGTGACGGCAATGGAGATGACAAAATGGTTTGATACCAATTACCATTATATCGTTCCTGAGTTTACACGTGACCAGCAGTTCTCGCTCACATATAACAAGGCTGCTGCCGATTTCAGTGAGGCTCTGGCACTGGGCATCAAGACAAAGCCGGTGCTGATAGGCCCTGTCACTTACCTGCTTCTGGGTAAGGAGAAGGAGAGCGGTTTTAACCGCATTGAGCTGCTTGACAATCTGCTTCCCGCGTATATAGATATCCTTGAACAGCTTGAGCAGCTGGGTGCTGAGTATGTACAGATAGATGAGCCTTTCCTTAATACTGATATTACGGATGATGTAAAGGATGCATACCGTAAGGCTTTTGCCCGTATCAATGAGAGCGTAAAACTTAAGATTGTGCTCACCACCTATTTTGACGGTTTGGCCGATAATGCACGCCTGGCTGCGGAACTCAATCCGGCCATACTGCACATAGACCTGGTACGTGCTCCCCAGAGCTGGAAGGATGCTGTAAGGTTCCTGCCTTCAACTGCATCCCTAAGCCTTGGCGTGGTTGACGGACGTAATATCTGGAAGAATGATTTCAGCCAATCCCTTGATATTATAAACAAGGTGAAGGACAAATTGGGTGATGACCGTATCCTTGTAGGCACAAGCTGTTCACTGCTGCATTCTCCCATTGATCTGGAGAACGAGCATAATGAGCAGTCTCTGCCTGCAGAGGTAAAGCGCTGGATGGCCTTTGCCCGTCAGAAGGTAAATGAGGTCGTTACGCTGGCTCAACTGTCAGGTGAAAAGCTGGACTATTTTGCCAAGGCTGCCCTGCAGAGCAATGTGTCCGATATAGAGAACCGTCGCACATCGGCCCTTACCAACAATGAGGAGGTACAGAAAAGGGTGGCTGCTGTTACGCCCGATTACGCAAGACGTAAAAGTCCGTTCGGTGAGCGTATAGCCGCACAGCACCGTGAACTCTATCTGCCGCTGTTCCCCACAACCACGATAGGGTCATTCCCCCAGACAACCGAGGTGCGTTCATGGCGCAGCAAGTTCAAGAAGGGTGAAATCACAAAAGACCAGTACACGGAACTGCTTAAGGGCGAGATAGAGAGGACCATCCGCAAGCAGGAGGAGATAGGACTGGACGTGCTGGTGCACGGTGAGGCCGAGCGTAATGACATGGTGGAGTACTTTGGCGAACAGCTGAGCGGATTTGCTTTCACCCAGAACGGATGGGTGCAGAGTTACGGCAGCCGTTGCGTAAAGCCGCCGGTTATATACGGTGACGTATCACGTCCCAAACCTATGACAGTTGACTGGATAACATATGCCCAGAGCCTTACCGACAAACCGGTCAAGGGAATGCTTACCGGCCCTGTAACCATACTGCAGTGGAGTTTTGTACGTAATGACCAGCCACGTGCGGTAACCATGAAGCAGATTGCGCTTGCCATACGTGATGAGGTGGTGGACCTGGAGAAGGCCGGAATCAAGGTCATCCAGATAGACGAGCCTGCTATCCGTGAGGGACTGCCGCTGCGAAAGGCAGACCGTGATGAGTATCTGGACAAGGCTGTCGAGGCCTTCCGCATATCTGCATCGGGCGTAAAGGACAGTACGCAGATACATACGCACATGTGCTACAGCCAGTTCAATGACATCATCAGGCACATTGCGGCCATGGATGCCGATGTCATAACCATAGAGTGCGCACGCAGCCAGATGAACCTGCTGGGAGCATTCGCAGAGTTCAAGTATCCCAATGAGATAGGACCGGGCGTGTACGATATTCACTCTCCGCGTGTTCCGTCAGTTGATGAGATGGTGTTCCTGCTGCGAAAGGCTGCTCAGGTGATAAACCCGGGACAGTTGTGGGTAAATCCCGATTGCGGACTCAAGACACGCGGCTGGGCCGAGACCGAACCCTCACTGCGTAACATGGTAGAGGCGGCCAGGATTCTGCGCGCTTAATACCCAAGTCTTATAAAAAGGCAGAGAGCCACTGCGGATCACCCGCAATGGCTCTCTTTCAATATAAACAACTATTAGAATCTTACATAGAATTCTGCCCAGAGCTCATTCCAGTGTGATGAAGTGGGCTGATTGTCAACGTAGTTGTACTGAAGCTGGAACATCAGGTTCTTGTGAATCTGGAAGTTGGGAGCGATGCAGAACATTGACTTCTGTGACTCCTTGCTGGCCTGAGCGCGGTAAACGTCATACTTGGCGTATACCTTGAACCAGTCATTTACGGGAACACCTACAGCTGCATACCAGCCATCGGCCTTGCCTGCACCTGAGAATGTACCGTCCGCATTGTACTCGCTGATCTTGTGACCCTCTGACTTAACGTACTCGGCACGTGCGCTCCATGCGTTGTGCTCATACTTGGCTGACAGAGCCCAGCGGTTACGGTCAACGGTTACATCGTATTTCTTGTTTTCAATCTCTTTTGAACCGCTATAATTGCCTTTCCAACCGAATACTCCGATATAGAGGTCCTTGATGGGCTGGAACTGGATCGTTCCGATAAGGTCCTTGCGGGCGTTGGCATCAGCAGTGTTGATACCCTGGCCGTTCATGAGCTGGATCTGGTAGTGGATAAGGCGATGTCCGTCTTCTGAAATGGGCAGCAGGTCACCCTGGAACTGGATACCCTGATCACGGCCGCCGGCTGAACTGGCCTCGCCGCAGTAGTCACCCATGCCGGAGAACATCTTGGTGATCTGTGAATAGTCACCAAAACCTACATCCCAGGGGTTATAGGGATTCTCAAACAGGAAAGCACGCTTGTACTGACCAACCTTTACTGAGAACTCTTTCCAGTGTGCCCACTCTACAAAGTAGTCTTTCATGTGGAATGATGCGTTGTTGAACTGAACCTGTACACGGTACTTGAAATCTGTAAGTATTGTACCGTCTATATATACACGGGCAAGACGCTGGCTGAAACCGTCTCCGCCGTTCTTGCCGTCCTGGTCAGTGTATGCGTATTTGCCTATAAAGTAGCCGCCAACCTTGGGACCGGTTGTGAAATCGGTGATCTTACGTCCGTACTGCAAATCCTGTGCAATGGCAGGAGCAAAGGTGAGGCATGCTGTAACAGCAATCAAAAGAAGTTTTTTCATATCGTGTAGAAAAATTATTGTGCAACTATGTCAAACGGGAATATCTTGGTGAGCCAGAAGAAACCAAGTGCAAAGCCTATGGCGCCTACAATGATACCCACCTTGGCCATATCCTTGGTCTGAACCAGACCGGTGCTTGATGCGATGGCATTAGGCGGTGTGGATATGGGGAACAGCATGGCAATTGATGCGCAGACTGCAATGAATGATATCATGGCGTGTGTACCACCCAGTGCCATGAATGAGGCGTTGTTGGCGGCAGTGGGATCGGCCATACCCTGTGCTACTACAATCAGGATAGGAATGAGCAGTGCAGCGGTGGCTGAGTTGCTGATGAAGTTTGACAGGAAGTAGCAGACGAAACCTGCAATGAGCAGCACGCTCAGAACGCTCATTGAACCGAACGGGATGGCGTTGATGAGTGTCTTGGCAAGACCTGTACCCTGAAGTGCGGTACCCAGTGCAAAACCTCCGGCTACCAACCAGAGAACTGTCCAGTTGATCTCCTTGATATCCTCCTTGGTGAATATGCCTGTCATGGTGAGAACGCCCAGAGGGATAAGTGCAACAACGTTTGAGTTGATTCCGGTAAGGCTCTCAGTAGCCCACAGAAGGATGGTGCCGATAAAGGTGATCCATACAACGTAGGTCTTCCAATCAACGGGACGCTTGTTCTCAGGGATGTTGAGCTCAAGCTTCTTGGTCTTGAAGGGGAATAAGAGCTGGAGCAGAACCCATGCTACGAGAATCATGATGAGTACGAACGGGATCATTCTCATGGACCACTCGGAGAATGTAACCTCATAACCGGCCTCTGTGAGGAAACGTACGGCTGTTGCGTTAGGAGGTGTGCCGATGGGTGTGCCGATACCGCCTATGTTGGCAGCAACCGGGATGGCAAGTGACAGACCTATGCGGCCCTTGTCATCGGACGGGAGAATCTGCAGCACGGGAGCCAGGAATGCAAGCATCATGGCTGCGGTTGCGGTATTTGACATGAACATTGAGAATATGGCAATTACCACCAGGAATCCAAGCAGTACCATGCTGGGCTTGGTGCCGAAAGGCTTAAGCAGGATTCTTGCCAGAGTTACATCCAGTCCGTACTTCTCGGCCATGATAGCCAGTACGAATCCGCCCATGAAGAGCATCACTACCGGATCGGCGAATGATGCCATAAGGCTCTTGTAACTTACCAGTGTTCCGAATTTGGGGTCACAGAACAGGCTGATACCCTTATCCGATATGGTAAGCAGTGTAAGTACTATAAGTAACAGGGATGTCGTCCAGTTGGGGATGATCTCAAACATCCACATCAGGGCTGCGAATACAAACAGTGCAATGACACGCTGCTGTACTACTGTAAGAGCCTCAATGCCGTAAAAATCAACGGGTACAACCCAGAGGAAGAGCGTTACTGCCAGCACGATGGGCAGGAGCACGCACATTTTGAAATTGAATTTCTTGTCGCTCATATTAATTGGTTCAGTTAATCAGTTGAAACGTATGTCGGCCGGGATGTTTTCAAGTCCCAGGTTCATAAGGTCTACATTGTAATTCTCATTGAGCTTTGAATAACGCTGCTCAAAGTCAAGGGCGAATGCCTTGTCACCGGTGGCCTGGGTCTTGAGAACCAGGGCGGTCAGGTCAGAAAGGGCTGCCTCCATCTTTGCAAAATCCAGAGTGTAGCGTCCTGACTCCTTACGCTTGAAAGCACCGGTCTCCTGGAGGTAGTTGTATATGATTATGTTGGCGCGTCCCAGAGCTGAACCCTGGCCAAAACGCTCGCCGCGTACCAGTGAAGCAAAGAAGGTTGTAAGAGCATCCTCTTTGGTGAACAGGTCACGGATATCATAACGGTTCTGGAGCTTGCATACCAGCAGGATTCCAGCGGTATTTGCCTTGATCTCCTCAAATGTGAGTGCGGCCTGTCCCAGTGCATCCTCAACGCTGCCGTTTCCGTTTACGGTCTCCTTGACTCCCAGTCCGTGTGCAACCTCGCGGAATACTATGTTCCAGAAGAATGCTATCTGTGATAGGTGCTCGGTAAAGTCAGGCTCCAGCAGAACCTGGCCGGTGGGGTTCACGATATGGTTGTACTTGGCGTTGATGATATTCTCAAGCAGGATGGTGCGTGTACCGCGGTCGCGCTGTACATCGGTATCATACGGGAGGTTCAGGGCAATCACCTTTACTCCGGCATTGGCCTTACCTGCGTAGTAGAGGGCGTTGCAGGAGAATATGTTCGATCCTGTGCCGGGCTGGAATGTCTTGAATGCAGAGTCACCGGGGAGGTCCTGCTGGAACTCCTCAATGCGTGACACATATTTCATGAGTTCATCTGTGCGGGCCTGGTTCTTGAGCAGTACGAATGCCTCATATGAACGCTTTATGCCCAGGAGCTGGTCATCGGCAGTCTCATTGGGACCTACAACCAGGTCCATCTTGCTGTCATCCATATCGAGCCAAGCAAGGGCGCTCTCATAATAGTTGTCAGTCTGGAGAGCCTGAGCCTTGCTGAGCAGATACTCCTTAACGCTGGGCTTGATGGTGATGTCTGCAGCAGCCTTGAGGTAGTTTGCTATCTTTTCTATGTGCTGCTTGTAGGCGTCGTGATACCATACGGTCTCAAGTGATCCGTCAGCTGCACGGCGGATAAGGGTGTAGGGGCTGTTTTTGTCAGGGTTGTCCCATGCATCGAACTCCTCACGGGTCATGTCGGCGGGATAGAGGCCTGCTCCGGGCAGACGGTCTGCGTAACCTTCAACAAAAGACTTGCCGGTGCTGCGGTCCCAGGGGCCGTAGTTTATTTGGGCGAATGTCTTCTGATAGGGATCGTCAATCTTGTTGAGCAGGGAGTCCTTGCAGCCGAAATACTGCTCCCAGTAGATGGCGTCTATCTCATCGGCAATAAAGCGATAGAGGTTGAGAACTTCTTTTCCGTTTTCTGAAATCCCGCTTAGGTCAGGGGTCTCGATCTTGACTACTGCGTAATCGGCAACCTTACGGGCGAATTGTGATTTGGGTGCCTTGTTGCAGGAAACCGTGGCAGCGAGTGCCAGGGCGATGATTACTATGTTTTTGTTCATTGTAGCTGTATAAACAAGCTGTTTATTTAAAAGCACGCAAAGGTAGGTAATACTATATACTATTTTTATTAACGATTATGGTTTGTTTCGATATAATTGTTCGAATTAATCGATAAATAAGAGTATATTTGCACCACACAGTTTCAGCTATGGAATTAAGGCAGTTAAAGTATTTTGTCGAGGTGGCAAGGCTTAAGAGTTACTCGCTTGCCTCAAAGGCTCTTTTCATCACTCAGAGTACCATATCACAGCAGATACGTAAACTGGAGGATGAACTGGGAGTTGAATTGCTCACCCGCGATACCCGGCATGTGGGGCTCAGTGACTACGGGGAGCAGTTTTATCCGTGCGCAGTCCAGTTGCTGGAGTATGCACAGGCGGGAACGGACCGTATCAGGGATGTCAAGAATCTGCATGTGGGAACGCTCAGCGTGGGTTGTACATATGCTTTCGGACCGCTTCTCAAGCAGACGGTACTGGATTTCTACAAACAGTTCCCGCATATCCGCTTAAGTATCATCATAACCTCAAAGGAGGAACTGCGTCAGAAAATGCTGGATCATGAACTTGACCTGGCCCTGACCTATAAGTCTCCTATAGGTGATGACCGTATTGAATCGCATCTGCTTTTCCAGAGCCGGTTGTGTCTGATTGCCCGTAAGGGTGTGCTCAATGGGGTAGGTAAGGAGGCTACGGTGCAGGACCTGACACGGTTCCCGCTGGCACTTCCGTCAAAGGGCCTCCAGGCAAGGGATACATTGGAAACCATCCTGTATGCCCAGAACGTAAAACTGGATATCCGTCTTGAGATAAACAGCGTCCGCTCATTGCTGGACCTGATTGCCAACAGTTCACTGGTGACAATGCTATCGGAAGAGTCAATCAGGGATATGAAGGGACTTGAGGCTATTCCTATTGCCCACCGTGACGGCCGGATGGATGGCTGTTATCACTATCTGATGGGTTCCTATCATAAGACATCGGCCCAGAAGTTTGTGGAACTGCTGCAGCAGAACAACTCATCTAAAAGAAACACAGGTCTCTGACCTAAAATAAATTACAGGACAAATGCTTAGAGCACAGCAATGGAACAGCCAGATATGGCTCAGCGGTTGGTGGAAAGCATCGGTAACACGTGGCGGTGATGCCAAACGGGCCCTTCTCACCAAGGTCTTTATGCATAATCTGGACATTTTCCGTGACGGCGCTTACCGTACGGAGAGTGACAAGGTGGTAACTCTGCCCGTGAGCGGCACATTTGTTGATGAGTCAGAGATGTTCAGCGCTCCCATAGTCCTTCCGGATCAGTTCAAGAGTACGGATACGGATCTGTGCGTACTCAATGTGGATTGCATCCTGGCTACACGTGATCTGGTGGAGCAGGGGTATAACCCGGCGCTGCTCAATATGGCCAGCCTGTACCATCCGGGTGGGGGAGTGCTCACCGGCTCAAGCGCACAGGAGGAGGACCTTTGCCGTCGCAGCAACCTTGCAATTTCACTCTATCAGTTTTCTCTGCCGGGAGGCCGATACGGGGATCTGGCCGATATGGTCCGTGTAAAACGTCGTGCCGAGCGATACCCGATGGACAACACCTACGGCGGAATCTACAGTCCCGATATCACATTCTTCAGGGGAACGCGTGATGAGGGGTATGCCTTGCTGGATGAGCCTTTCAAGGCCGCGGTTATATCGGTCGCATCATTGAATTACAACCCCAAACACGGTCACAATCAGCTTGATGACGGCAATATCCCTGAGTCCGATAAGCCCATCCTGAAAGAGAAGATACGCACGATATTGCGCATTGGCGCCCTAAAAAAACATGACAGTCTGGTATTGGGAGCACTCGGTTGCGGAGCCTTCTGCACTCCGCCCGCCCAAATGGCTCACTTATTCCATCAGGTCTTGGATGAACCGGAGTACCGTGGGCGGTTCAAGAAGATAGTCTTTGCTATCATAGATTCCCCATCAAGTAACAATTACAAGCCTTTCCTAAAAGAGCTGGGGTAAGCAACTTTTTGTACCTTTGCGGCATGGAAAGAACACTTGTAATATTGAAGCCCTGCACAATTCAGCGTGGGCTTATCGGTGAGGTGATATCACGGTTTGAAAAACGCGGTCTCAAGCTTGTGGCCATGAAAATGGTGCAGCTGGACTCTGAAATACTGCGCAAGCACTATGCGCACATGGTGGAGAAACCTTTCTACCCAATAATAGAGAAGTCTATGATGGCGGCTCCGGTTGTGCTTTGCTGCTGGGAGGGCATAGATGCAGTAAGCGTAGTCCGTGAGATGGCGGGTGCCACCAACGGCCGCAAGGCTCTGCCCGGCACGGTACGCGGTGACCTGTGCGTAAGCCATCAGGAGAACATAATCCACGCATCCGATTCTCTTGAAACAGCAAAAGCGGAGCTTGAGCGCTTCTTCAGTCCTGAGGACTACTGCGACTATCCCTCTCCGCTGTTCGATTACCTCTACGCTCAGGACGAGCTCTAAAAAACCACACAGAAGTGACAGTCCCCATTGTGTGCTGCAACACAAAGGGGACTGTCACTTCTGTGTGATTTTGCGTATATTTGCCAATATGAATCTGAGAAGGTTGTTATTTATTGTGCTGATGATGCTCCCGCTGCAGGGAGTGATAGCGCAGGATTGGAGTAGTCCGGAGTTGGAGTCATTGCTGCGTACATATATCAAGCAGACCTATGATGTCCAAGGAACGGTATATGGCGTGGATGAGTACGAACCTGAACCGTATCCGCTCCAGGGTGCCAATGTCAAGGTTACCTGTATGGGCGATACGACTGAAATGAATGGAGGTTCGGTTAATCAGGACGGCAGTTTCTGGGTTTATATATCACGTCGTGACCGCCTTAAGGATACCCGTCTTAGAATAACCGTTTCATATCTGGGCATGCAGACTTTTGATACCATCGTGAGTCCGCCCATGAAGAAGGAGAGCGGCATAAACACATACACTGTCAATTTTGATACGCTGATACTGCACAGCAATCCGCTTACAACTGAGGAGGTTGAGATCGTGGCTGAACTGCAACGAATGTACCAGCGCGGCGATACCATCATATTCAATGCCGATGCCTACGAGATGCCCACCGGAAGCGTCCTGCTGGATCTGGTGCGCCGACTCCCCGGACTCAAGTATTCCGACGGCAAGATGACCTATCTGGGTCGCGACATCAATGAGATACGTCTTAACGGAGACTCATTCTTTAAACGTGACATGAGTATAGCCCTCAACAATATGCCAACGGACAAGATCAAGAGCCTTAAGGTCTATGAGGTTCCCGTTGACACATTGAATGTCATGAGTGACAACCACCTTATAATGGATATGGAGACCAAGGAGCCGGTTAACCGCACTATTTTTGCAAATGTGGAACTGGCTACTACCGAGAATCTTGACCGATACAGGGTATCTGTGAACGGATCCACCTGGAAGCAGAACGGTTCTGAGCTATACGCATCATTCTCACGCAACACTATACCGTACGAGTATAGCCACCAGCTCAAGACAGAGAATACCGATGGATCCCTTTACTTCAACAAGGATTTCAAGAACGGGTCCGTGAATGCATCGGTGGACTACGGAAGCAATTATAGCGAGGGCAAGACCGCCAATTACAACAAGATGTTCATGCCCCAGTTCACCCAGAACTCACAGAGCGTCTCTACTACATCGAGCGGAAGCCACGGCTGGAACGGATACGCAGGACTGAACAGGCGCATAGGCAAGAAGATGAACCTGGGATTGAATCTGGATATGAACAGGAATCGTAATGACAACACCAGCAGTTCCATGGACTCCATATCGAATGAAGGTGAGGGACTTATCAGCTCGACAGAGCAGACCAGCAGAGGTGAAAACGTGAACAATTCATATAACCTGAGCGGACGGCTTTCATGGAATTTCGGTAAGGATGACAATTACAGTTTCTATCTTAATGCGGGTGTGGGCCAGACGGACGCTGAAGGTACAAGCATAAACAGCTCCAAAAGCCGATTCTACCAGTTTGGTGACAGCGCCCGTATTGTTGACCATAGGATATATACACCTAATAAGACCGGCAACTACAGGTTCAACGCCAATCTGCAGCGCCGTATGGGCGAGGCCGGATACCTGGGGTTGAGCTATGCTTTCATATACAGTAACGGCAAGAGCATCCAGAGCTATGAGGATCTGGATGCTGACGGAAATCTGAGTCCTGTGGATTCTCTCTATTATGACAAACGTAACAGTCAGGTAAACAATTCGTTTGATCTGGATTATTTCTACACTGACTCTTTAGTGCGCATAAGCGTGACTGCCAGTGCCACTCCGCTTGTAAAGACAATTGACAACTATAACCGCATGCCGGGCAAGGCCGATGAACATATCCGATATGCGGGACTGAGCTATTCGACCAATGCCAACCTGCGTTTCAAGGTGTTCAAAAGAAACCAGATAGGACTCTCCTATAACGGTTCAAACGGATTGCCCGATGTGCAGCAGCTCTCCATGGTTACTGATTACAGCGACCCCATGAATATAACCATGGGTAACAGTTCACTCAAAAACTCATTCTCGCATAACGTGGGGCTGGAGTTCCAGTTCAGGTCATACCTGCGCACAAGCGTAAACTGGGGTACCACCATAGACCAGATAACCTCACTTACCCGTCTGGACCGTAAGACAGGCGCGCGCATAACGTCACCCGCCAACATCAACGGCAGCTGGAATATGAACGAGTATCTGTTCCTGACATATCCTCTCCGTGACCTGACTCTCAGTCTTACCGCAAACCATTCGCTCAATCATAACGTGGCGTACGTGCAGAGTTATACCGATGCCACCGCCAACAAGAGTGCCACGGACTATCACCGTGTGAGCCTGAATATGGAAGGTGCCTATTCGGACCGGTTCTGGCTGCTGCAAGCCAACGTAGGCTACTCGATGGATAAGAGCAAGAGTGATTATCTTGACAAATCCAGCGGCGGTAAAAGGGTAACGGCCAGTGCAACCCTGTCATACCAGTCATTGATAGGACTGGGCGCAACTACAAGTTGTAACTATAGCCATCCGTTCGGATATGAGATGGAATCGGCCAACCGTGCCGAATGCCTGTGGAACATATCGGCCGAGTACAATTTCCTTAAGGAAAAGAATGCAACGCTTAGCCTCACATGGCGTGACATACTCCGCTCATACAACGGATTCTCGGCATCAGTATCGGGTACCAGCTGGAATGAGAGCCGTACGTTCAGTGACACCTCCATGTTCGTGATAGCGTTCAGCTACCGTTTCAATAATTTCAGATAACCTCCTGATGGGGGTTGGAGTGGCGCAGAGCATTGGGGCTCACGCCGGCAATCTTCTTGACGAACTTGCTGAAAGATGACTGGTCGGCAAAATTGAGTTCGTCCGATATCTCCTGTATGCTCATGTCCGATGACAACAGCATGGAACGTGCGGTGGAGAAGAGCAGGTCCGTAATGATGGCACTCAGCGTCTTGCCGAATATGTTCGTGGTTATCTGATTCAGGTATTGTGGCGTAAGGCACATCTTCTCAGAGTAGAACTTGGCCTGATGCTCCTTGCGATAGTTGTTCACAATGAGAAGGTAGAGTTCACGGCCCAGGGCCTGCTGTCGTGTAAGCGGCTTACCGTTATCCGTGATGTCTTTCATATGTATCTGCATGATGTTGTCCAGTTCCACATGATGCCAGACGGTGGCGAGCCTGATGAACGGAATGCGGTTGGGGCAGTCCTCCCTCTCAATCTGTTCCATTATACGCTCAAGACACTGCTTCATGGTCTTTGATTCCTTTTCATTAAGTCTGAGCACAGGATGGAAATATGTCTGGGTCCATCTTTCTGATTTGACAAGATAATTGAGATGAACTGACAGGTTGTGACCGTTTGAATCCAGCAGAAGTATACGTACCGTAAAATCCGGGCTGCACTCCGCAAGACGGCACGTATGGGTTGGCGCCAGAATGAACAGACAGCCGGGCTCAAGACGGTAACTGTCATTGTTGAACTCAGTTATGCCGTATCCGTGAGTTATGTATCCCACGGCAAAAGCGTCTATGGCAAACAACTCCCTGGTTCTTGTATGTCCGTAGAACTGTGTGTTGATAACGGCAATCTGATCCTTGTATACACAGGGTGGTTCAAATACCGGCGCCAGATTTACTATGTCCTTGATACTGTATCTGTTCATTTTTTTGATTCAAAATGGACAACTAAGATACGTGTTAATTCTCAAATATGTTTCAAAATTGACAAATTTTGTTTTGTTTCGGAACTATTTGTTCCGGGCTATATCCCGATATTTGCAGTGCAATCATGTGCTGTCGCGACGACATTTCTGGTTGTAAAGGCAATGTTGGAATGAAAAGGTGTCCGTTAAATGTGTCCTGAGTTCTTTCCTTTTCAAAACTCATGATGCATGGACCCCGGATAAATGGCAGTCTTGTAAGGTTGGCTGCCATTTATTTTTTTTCTTACACAGGTTTTAGAATTGTAACTTATTTGTTATCTTTGTATTATTCAGATAAGAATTATGAGCCGTAAGTATTGTATATGTATCCTGTTTTCATTGCTGTCACTTTGCATTACGGCCGGTGCGGATACCGTCACTGTGGGTGACCTTAAAGAACTGTACAAAGAGATAGATGAGGCCATAGCAGATTCCCGTAGTTTTGTAAAGGCGCATGAGGACCGTATTGATGAGACCCGTGCCTCTTTTATAAATGCACAGTCACCTGAACGCAGGATGATGTATGCGGACCAGATGTATCTGCTTTACAAATCATTTGACAATGACTCGGCATTGGCATACATCAAGATATATATTGACATGGCCGACCGGACCGGACAGCAGTGGGCCGCAGACCGCGGGCGTTCACTTATGGCATACCAGTATTCATCGGCGGGACTCTACTCGGAGTCTCTTGAGATTCTTAAGGAGATGGATGGCAGCCGGATGCAGCCGGATGTACTTACCGAGTATCTGAATGCACGTGTACATGTCTACAATGAGTTGGCGTATTATACTCCGCTTCCCGATGTGCGGGATGAGTATTACAGCCGTCGTGACCAGTACAGGGACTCCCTTTACAGGATAGCAGACCATAAAAACCCTATCTATCTGCAGCTCAGGGAGTCTGAACTCCTGGACAGCCATAGGTTTGATGAGGCACTTGAGTTCAACGACAACTGGATGTCACAGATCAGGGCCGAGTCCCGTGACTATGCCATAGTCTGTTACTACCGATATCTGATATACGCTACCATGCAGGAACCCGTATGGTCAAGATACTGGTTGGCACAGTCGGCACTGAGTGATATCAGGCATGCGGTGATGGATCAGGCTTCACTCATATCACTGGCCGACCTGCTTAATCAGGACGGGGATTTTGAGCGCAGTTACCGCTACATCAGTTTTACGTGGAGGTCAAATGACAGTTTCAATACCCGCATGCGTTCTTGGCAGATTTCACCTATCCTTACTGTCATTGAGAATGATTACCAGACTCAGAAGGAGAGAGGTGAGCGGATCCTGCTGGGTATGATGATATCGGTCAGTATTCTGGCCATGCTTACATTGGGAGCACTGCTTTTCTCCATACGTGAGCGCCGTAAACTGGCTCAGGCCAGAAGTGACCTGCAGGCAAGCAACAGCCAACTGACCGCCCTCAATGCAAAACTCATGAACCAGGCACAGGAACTGACGGACCTTAATGAGCGGCTGTCAGTACTCAACTCACAGCTGTCTGAGGCCAATTGGGTAAAAGAGGAGTATATAGGTCATTTCCTTAGCCTTTGTTCCAATTATGTGGACAAGATGGATAATTTCCGCAAGCTGGTAAACCGCAAACTTAAGAACAGGGAGTTTGAGGAACTGGCCGGTATAACCAGGTCTGTGGAGTACAAGGACCGAGAACTGGAGGAACTCTATGACAATTTTGATGAGGTGTTCCTGCATCTGTTCCCGGATTTCGTCCAGGAATTCAATGCACTGCTCAAACCGGAGGAGCAGATACAGGTAAAACAGGCCGGACGCCTTACCATAGACCTTAGAATCTTTGCACTCATAAGGCTGGGAATTGAGGATTCGTCAAAGATTGCGGACTTCCTGCATTACTCCGTAAATACCATATACAGTTACAGGGCCCGAATCAAGAACGGAGCGGCAGGCAACCGTGACGAATTTGAGAATGAGGTCAAAAAACTGGGAAAACTCAGGTAAAACTACCATTCGGGCCATCATATCCAATCCATATTTTCAAAGCATCACATTTTTATTAACAGGTTTATAATCAATGGATTATTCTGATTTGGGCGGCAGAATAATCCATTTTTTCATTTATACGGAATTTTTTGGGGTACCTTTTTGTATTACTTCGCCACCGTTAGCGTTCCCGAACGATTTCGAATAACCTTATAATATTAATTATTAACCTGTTTTATGAACAAAATCAAACTACTGACAATGCTCCTGACACTTTCGGTGTCGGTGATGGCCAGCGCCCAGAACCTTATTACGGGTACTGTGACTGACGAGAGCGGAGAACCTCTTATCGGTGCCTCTCTTGCAGAAAAGGGAAATGAACGTAACGGTGCAACAACCGACATTGACGGTCATTTTTCAATCAACGTAACAAGCGGAACCACAATCATCGCGTCTTATATAGGATATGAGACCCAGGAGGTGACCGCCAGAAACAACATGACCGTAGTCCTTAAAGAAGAAGGCGTATCACTGGATGAGGTGATGGTCATTGGTTACGGCGTACAGAAAAAGAGCGTGGTAACAGCTTCAATAGCCAAGATCAGTGCCGATGACCTGGAAGGCAAGACCCGTCTGCGTGCCGAGGATGCCCTTAAAGGTATGGCTGCCGGTATCAACGTAACTTCATCATCCGGACAGCCCGGTGCCCAGTCCATGATCCGTATCCGTGGTATCGGAACCATCAATGATGCAAATCCTCTTTATATCATTGACGGTATGCCCACAGACCAGAACGGTATGGAATCAGTAAACCCCAATGATATTGAGAGTATCGAGGTACTCAAGGATGCTGCATCGGGTGCAATCTACGGAGCACGTGCAGCCAACGGCGTTATCCTGGTTACCACCAAGAAGGGTAAGGAGGGAAAAGCCACTATCAACTATAACTTCTCTACTGGCTGGCAGAGCGCATGGAAGAAGCGTTCAGTTACCGGCGCTACCGATTACGCAATCCTCCAGAATGAGAAATACATCAACGGCGGACAGGCTCCCCTTTATGCCGATCCCTACAACCTGGTTGACGTAAACGGTGACGCAATCACCGGATTCGGAACAGACTGGCAGTCACTCCTGTTCAATGACAACGCTCCCATTACCCAGCATGACGTATCGGTAAGCGGTGCCAATGACAAGGTAAACTACTACTTCTCTGTAGGTTACTTTACACAGGACGGTATCGTGGGCGGTAACTACGGTATGTCCAACTATGACCGTCTCACTATCCGTTCAAACAACCAGTATAACCTTATTGACGCAACCAAGGAGCGTAATTTCCTGAACAAACTGGATCTGGGTGTCAACGTATCATACATGAAGGTAAACAATACCGGTATCGATGCCAACTCTACATGGGGTTCTCCCCTGGGTTCGGCTCTCTACATGGCTCCCACGCTTCCCGTTACTCTGAAGGGTGATATCGCCGAGAAGATGATAAACCAGTACTCTGCATATGACCTTTATTATGATGAGAACGGCAATCCCTATACCATCCCAGGTTACGTGGGTTCATACAACGAGCAGAACAACCCCATAGCCCTGATGCATGCAAACCCCAACAAGAACTGGTCACACAAATTCATGCCCAAGTTCTCTGTTGACCTCCAACTGGTGGACAACCTGAGCTACCACTTTACACTGAGTGCCGAGCAGTCATTCTGGGGATATGACGGTGCCACACTGCAGAAATACTACTATTCAGGAAACAGCAATTCAGACCATACACAGGCTGTAGCCTATAAGGGCAATTCAACCGTATGGCAGGTAGAGAACACCCTTACCTACAACAAGACCATAGACAAGCACTCTTTCGATGTAGTGCTGGGTCAGTCCGCAATGCAGTCCAAGGGTGACGAACTGGGTGGCTCACACTGGAACCTGGTTAACGTAAACAAGCCTTCAATCAACTATACGACCGGTGGCAACATAGGTCTTTCAACCGATGAGAATGATGTCATAACCGGTGCTACAAGCTACGTAGGCGTGTGGGGCGGTCCTTATGTGGAGCACAAGCTGGCTTCATACTTTGGCCGTCTGAGCTATAACTTTGACGAGCGTTACATGCTGCAGGCTACACTGCGCCGTGACGGATCAAGCCGTTTTGGCGCAAACAACAAGTTCGGTCTGTTCCCGTCAGCTTCATTCGGATGGAACGTAACCAATGAGGACTTCATGACCGGTTCTTCAAACTGGCTCTCACTTATGAAAGTACGTGCCAGCTGGGGTAAGAACGGTAATGACAACATCGGTGACTTTGCCTACACGACCCTGACCAATACCGGCGGTTCAAGCAACTACTACTTTGGTACTTCACAGAGCATGTCATACGGCTCAAAGGCCAATCGTCTTGCCAATGAGGACCTCAAATGGGAGGAGAGCGTACAGACAGACCTCGGTGTTGACCTGGGCTTTTTTGACAACGCACTCACATTCACCGTTGACTACTTCATCAAGAGGACAGACGGTATGATCATTGAGATGCCTATCCCCAGTTATGTGGGTGAGGCCAGACCTCTGGCAAATGCCGGTGATATGGTCAACTCAGGTTGGGAGTTTGAGGCAACTTACAAGCAGCAGATTGGTGACCTGTTCTTCTCAATACAGGGTAACGCCTCATATTTGCACAATGAACTGAGAAACCTGGGTAACGACACCGGTTTCCTGAACTGGGGTATCAGTCAGTTCTCAGACGGCGGCACCCGCGCCGAGAACGGTCAGCCTTTCCCGTTCTTCTACGGTTACAAGACACTGGGCGTATTCCAGAACATAGACGAGGTCAACGCTTATGTTGACGCCAACGGCAACAAGATCATGCCCGATGCAAATCCCGGTGACCTTAAGTTTGCCGATGTGAACGGTGACGGCAAGATCACATCCGATGACCGTACCAACATTGGTAACGGTACACCTGACTGGACATTCGGTCTTAACGCATATGCAGAGTGGAAGGGATTTGACCTGAGCGCATTCTTCCAGGGCGTATACGGAGCCGATGTTTTTGATGCCACCTACCGTCAGGATATCGCCTCAGGTAACTATCCCACATGGGTGCTCTCACGCTGGACCGGCGAGGGTACATCAAACAGAATTCCTATCCTCAAGCAGGGTGACAGCAAGAACTGGGTATGCAGTGACATCTACATCCAGGACGGCTCTTACCTGCGTCTCAAGAACCTGACCCTGGGTTATACACTGCCCAGACAGATGACCAGAAAGATTGGTCTTGACCGTTTCCGCGTGTTCGGAATGGCAGAGAACCTCTTTACATGGACCAGATACTGGGGATTCGATCCTGAGATCGGTTCCGGTTCAACCAGCCTTGGCGTAGATTACGGAGTCTATCCTCAGGCCCGTACATTCACCGTAGGATTCAACATCACTCTTTAAACCTGTTTTTGATTATTAGATATGAAAAAGAATATTATACTCACAGGCATGCTCGCAGCGACAGTGCTGATGAGTTCATGCGGAGAAGATTTCCTGGTGGTATCCAATCCTACCGGTGAACCTCTGGAGGAATACTATACCACAGACGCAGCCCTTTTTGAGTCTCTGACATCGGCCTATGCCCCCTTACACTGGCCCGATTGGGACGGAACAGCCTACAATGACCTCACCGTTGACGCAGAGATCATGGGCGATGATTTCTGGGTAGGCGGCTCAAGCGATACCGACAACAAGCATTGGCATATGCTGTTCAACTTTGAGGCTGACGGCAACAATACGCTTGCAACCCTTTGGGGTGATTTCTACTCCGGAATCAAGCGTTGCAATGACGTAATCAAGTACTGCTCATGGGGTGGCGGAACAAGACAGAACCGTGCCCTCTATACTCTTGAGGCCCGTCTGCTGCGTGTATACTACTACAATATCCTGTGGCACTACTACGGTAACGTACCCTTCTATCTGGAGAATCTGGAGATGCCGTATACTGCTCCTCAGCTTACAGCCGATGAGATATACGCCCGTCTTCTCCCGGAACTGGAGGATATCATCAACAACGGTTCACTCCCCTTGAGATGGGATGACAAGAATGCAGGCCGCGTATCACAGGCATTCGCATACATGCTCTATGCCGAGATGGTAATGTATCAGAATGACACCGAGCGTTACGGCAAGGCCCTGGGTTACATGAAGGAGCTTATCACATCGCCCGATTATGACCTGAACCCCTCATTCGCTGATATCTGGAAAGAGAGCGGAGAGTGGTGTATAGAGTCAATCTTTGAGATCACCTATAACGATGACATGGCTCAGCGTGACTGGGGTGGAGCCGCAATCAATGCAGGCGGAAGCGTGCTCCCCACACTGATCTCACCCAACACATGGCCCGGCGGCGACGGCTGGGATGCAGGTAATGACGGCTGGGGATTCCTTCCCGTACGTCTTGAGACCTATAACATGTATGCCGAAGGTGACGTTCGCCGCGCCGCTACCATCTGGGATGTACGCGGTAATACCTATACCGAACGTTATCAGGATACACATCTCTGGTTGGGCAAATACCGTCCTTACAGCGCCAACAGTCAGGACTGCCCCACATCAAAGAACCTGAACTACAACAATAACAAGCGCATATACCGTTATGCGGAGACACTCCTGAACGCAGCTGAGCTGTTGCTGGCAACCGGCGGTGATGTGACAGAGGCTGCAGGTTATCTGAGCCAGGTGCGCCAGCGTGCCGGTCTGGGCACAGTCTCCACATGTACTCTCGATGACATCATCAATGAGCGTCACCTTGAGTTCTGCGGTGAGGGCAAGCGTTACTTTGACCTGGTACGTACAGGCAAGGCAGCTACCACACTGGTTCCCGATATCTACGGTTACCGTACAAATACCTGGACTCCCAGCAAGAAACACATCCCTCTGGCACAGTCAGAGCTTGATGCCGATCCCACTCTTGTCCAGAACAACTATTAATCCCTAAAGAGTAAAGACTATGAACAGAATATTCAAAGATACAATATCAGTTCTGGTGGCTGGCCTTATGTTTACGGCCTGTTCACCGGAGGAGTTCACAGGCGCCAATCCCAATGACATCCCTGTGATAGGAGACAGGACAATAACTGTTGAGACTGACCAGGAGACCAATACCGCCACATTCTCCATCAGCGGTGATTTCCAGGGCTGTTATCCCATGTGGTATCTTGACGGAAATCCCTATTCAATACTGCCCAAGGCAAGTTACTCAAACGTAAACAGGGGTACACACAACCTCAAGGTTTACATCATGAACCGTAACGGTGTGTCACAGGCTTCATTGAGCGGTAGTTTCACATTCAATACATCCAAGATTGATTTTTCACCTTACTTTAATCGCCTTTGTGACAAGGAGTGGCGTATAGATTATGCCGAGGCCGGTCATATGGGTTGCGGTGAGCCCGGAACAGACGGTTCCAACTGGTGGTCGGCCGCACCTGAGGACAAGAAGGATTGGGGTGTATATGATGACAGGATCAAGTTCGTGCATACGGAAACTGATGAGGCTACAGGCGGTAGCTACATCTACAATCCGGGTGAGGGCGGTACTGTTTACGTGAATACCGGATGCACCGTATTCTCAACATTCAATACCCATGACGGAGCGGACTTCATGGCCACGGTTACCGAGCAGGAGACAACATTCACGCTGATTCCCGGTACATTCAATGATGATGACTGCGTATACATCCAGTTCCCGGCCAACACACTGCTTCCGTACATCGCCAACGATGATATCTATGAGAATCCCTTATACCGCATAGAGGCCCTTACAAACAACCGTCTTGTCCTTATAAGCGACAACGGCAGCATTGCATGGCGTATGGTATTCACCAGCAAGAGTGAGGTCAAGGGATTTGAGGGATTTGATGCCAACAGCGCATTCAACATGTGGAAGGGAATCACTCCCGCAATGTCATTCTACTACAATCCCGATCCCTCATGGGGTAATGAGCAGACCGCCGCTTTTGAAGCCGGTTTTATAAATGGAAACAATGACTATTCAATAGCCATTCCCAACAAGTGCTATGCACAGTGGCAGGCTCAGGTTCATTTCCATACCAACCTGACGACATCGGAGTCAAAGAACTATGATTTCTCAGTCATTCTCAACTCTGACAAGGATCAGGAAGGCGTGACCGTAAAGGTTACCAATGAGGCTGATAATGAAGCCATCATCGATGAGAGGATAGACCTTAAGAAAGGTGAGGACTTTGTATTCTGGAAGAGTGATATTGCCGGTAAGGATATGACCGATGTCAAGGTTGTGTTTGACTTTGGCGGTGCCGATGACAACACGACCGTAAGCATACGTAACATAGTCCTTAAGGATCATGCCGATGATGACGGTACAGTCCTGCCCGTGGATGATTCAGAGAAACCCACCATGGATTGGGATGTGACATCGGCTTCAAACATGTGGAAATCCGTTGAGGATGGAACTGCACTTGAGCAGTATGGCTACCATTTTGCAAACACTGACTCATGGACTCCCATAGAGTATAATGAGGTTACCCATAATAACGGTGAGTACACGCTTGTACTGCCTCAGGGCAACGGCGCTATCCAGTGGCAGAGCCAGTTCCATATAGACACCAGACTTACCGGAAGCGCAAGCAAGAGCTACAATTTCTATCTGGTCATTGAGGCCGATACCGATTGCCCCAATGTCACATTCAAACTGACAGATTCCGGCGATGACAACTATCTTTTCATGGAGCGTAACAATCTGAGCGCTGATGAGCCGTTTATTCTTAAGAAGACCGGTCTTACTTTCAAGGACGGCAATGACGCATCGGCAATCCGTATGTTCTTTGACTTTGGAGGAAGTCCGGAGAATACAACCGTAAAGATCAGTCAGATATACTTTGAAGAGGTACAGTAAATGAAAAGGAATATGCTTTTAGGTTTTATCTTCACTCTCACTGCGGCCCTCATGGGCTGCAGCGGGGGCGATGATGACGTAACTTCATCATCCAAGCCTGTAATAACCGTATCACAGGAGTCTGTCGAGGCTACCGCCGACGGTGGTGAATTCACCATTGCCGTAACATCGACCGCAAGGGAATGGGGCGTATATGCCGACGGTGATTTCATCACTCCTGAGATCCTGAACGGTTCGGTTACCGCCGGTTCACTGCAGATAAAGGTAGCTCCCAACCCTACGGTTAAAGAGCGTAGCGGCAGCGTGACCATCATGTCAGGAGTAGCCAGAAAGAGAATCAATGTCATTCAGACTGCTGCCGAGAGTCCGGCATATTATGCTCCGGAGGGCTATGACCTGGTATGGCATGACGAGTTTGACAGCGGATCTGAACTCAATTCCAATGACTGGAAACATGAGGTACAGCGTAAGGGATGGGTAAACAATGAACTCCAGAATTATGTCAATCATGTATCACCTGAAGGCAAACTTGTTACTGAGATAAAGGACGGAACCCTACGCATCCACTGCTTCAAGGAGAACGGAAACATCTATTCCGGCAGGGTTTACGCTCATGTCAATGAGGGCTGGCAGTACGGCTACATAGAGGCCAGAATCAAACTGCCCGCCGGAAAAGGCACATGGCCTGCATTCTGGATGATGCCTGTAGGCAATGACTGGAGCACCAACCCGTGGCCCATGTGCGGCGAGATAGATATAATGGAGGAGGTGGGCGTGGTACCCAATGAGGTGTCATCATCCATCCATACCCAGGATTACAATCACACCAAGAACACACAGAAGACTCATGCCATGACCATCAGCAAGGCCGAGGGTGAATTCCATACATATGCCCTCCTTTGGACTGCCGATGAGATCACCACCTATGTGGACGGTCAGGTACAGCTCAATGTCACCAAGTCAGCTCTTGGTTCCGGTCACAACCAGTGGCCTTTCCATTATCCGTTCTACGTGATATTCAATCTTGCGTGGGGCGGAGACTGGGGCGGAATGCAAGGTGTAGACGAGACTGCACTCCCCATCACCATGGAGGTGGATTATGTAAGAGTCTTTCAGAAATAAAACCTGTTTATGATACGTAAGATAACATTTTTGACCGGTCTGCTGCTTGTAACAGCCTCATCCAAGGCTCAGCTTCCGGTATATCTGGATGAAAGCAAACCTGTAGAGCAGCGTATTGAGGATGCTCTATCCAGAATGACCCTGGATGAGAAGATTGCTGTCATTCATGCACAGTCCAAGTTCTCAAGTCCGGGCATAAAACGTCTTGGATTTCCGGATTTCTGGACCGATGACGGCCCTCACGGCGTACGTCCCGATGTGCTTTGGGACGAGTGGGAGCAGGCCGGACAGACCAATGACTCATGTGTGGCTTTCCCGGCTCTTACCTGCCTGGCTGCCACCTGGAATCCGCAGATGGCCCGCCTGTACGGCGAGTCACTTGGCGAGGAGGCGCTTTACCGCGGCAAGAGCATGATTCTGGGCCCCGGAGTCAATATCTACCGCACACCTCTGGGCGGACGCAACTTTGAGTACATGGGTGAGGACCCACTGCTGGCTTCACGCATGGTAGTACCTTATATACAAGGACTCCAATCAAAGGGTGTGGCAGCCTGCGTTAAGCATTATGCCCTTAACAATGATGAGGAGTACCGTCATCAGGTGAATGTCATAGTAAGTGACAGGGCTCTGCATGAGATATATCTGCCGGCCTTCAAGGCTGCCATTACCGAGGGTAAGGCCTGGGGTATCATGGGTGCCTATAACCTTTATCAGAACCAGCACAACTGCCACAATGTGACACTGCTCAACAAGATTCTCAAGGAGGACTGGAAGTTTGACGGCATAGTGGTATCGGACTGGGGAGGATGTCATGATACCGATGAGGCTGTAAGGAACGGACTGGACCTGGAGATGGGTTCATGGACGGACGGTCTGGTTATGGGAGCAACCAACGCCTATGACCGCTACTATATGGCGTTGCCTTACAAGCGACTGATACAGCGCGGCGTGTACAGCACCGCTGAACTTGATGAGAAAGTACGCCGCATTCTGCGTACATTCTACCGCACCACCATGAGAGGTGACCGTCAGATAGGTTTCCTCTGCTCGGAGAGTCACTATGAGGCTGCACGCGAGATAGCCCGTCAGGGAATAGTCCTGCTCAAGAATGATGCTGCGGCTGACCCGTCAAAGGGTAAGAGCGCCAAAAGCGCCTTACTGCCGGTAGATGTAAAGAGCATGAAGCGTATCCTGATTGTAGGAGAGAACGCAGTCAAGATGATGACTGTGGGAGGAGGCTCGTCATCACTCAAGGTTCAGAGAGAGATACTGCCGCTTGACGGATTCAAATCAGTGGCACGCAGCATCAATCCCGATATAGAGATTGATTTTGCCCGCGGTTATGTGGGAGATACCGTTCAGAGTTACAACGGCGTAACTGTGGGGCGCAGTCTCTATGATATCCGTCCGGCATCAGAACTCATGGCCGAGGCTGTAGAGAAGGCCCGTCAGGCAGACTGCGTAATAATGTTCGGCGGACTCAACAAGAGTGACTATCAGGATTGTGAAGGTCATGACCGCAAGAACATGGACCTGCCCTACGGACAGAACGAACTTATTGAGGCTCTTGTTGCTGCTAATCCCAGATTCGTGTTCGTGAATATATCCGGAAACGCCGTCACCATGCCATGGCTCATCAAGGTGCCCGCAGTGGTACAGGGCTGGTTCATAGGATCCGAGTCCGGAACAGCCATTGCATCGGTACTTACCGGACAGGTTAACCCGTCAGGAAAGCTTCCGTTTACATGGTACTCCAGACTTGAGGATTGCGGAGCCCACGCTCTTGGTACATATCCCGGAACCTGGCGTGAAGGTGAGGGCATTATTGATGAGGAATACAAGGAGGATATATATGTAGGATACCGCTGGACTGACCGTGAAAAGAGTGCCAAACCTCTGTTCGCGTTCGGACACGGCTTGAGTTATACCACATTCGGTTTGGGCAAGGTAAGAAGTGACCGTGAATCAATGACGGCCGATGATGAAATCACATTTACCGTGAGCGTTACCAATACCGGTAAGACAGCCGGTTCTGAGGTTGTCCAGCTCTATATCAGTGACCTGAAATCATCACTTCCGCGTCCCGTAAAGGAACTCAAGGGCTTTGAGAAAGTCTATCTGGAGCCCGGTGAGACAAAGGATGTCTCAATAACCATAGGACGTGACGCCTTGAGTTTCTATGATGATACCGTTCAGGACTGGGTGGCAGAACCCGGTATGTTTGAGGCGTTGATAGGTACCTCATCGGACAGGATATCATCAAAGACAAGATTCAGACTGGAATAGAAAAACACTCTTTTTGTCCTGCAATGGCCGACCGGTATTTTATCCGGCCGGCCATTGTTGTTTCTATTAAGAAATGTTAATTTTAGCTCAAATAATTAATATATTTTTGGTTTTCTTATGGAGATGCAATAATTTTGAGAAAAGGACTTATTTGATAATCAGTGATAAACTGAATCTTCATTAACCTAAATGATATTTATATGAGAATTAGGAGTTACTTGTTTCTTTTAGTTTGCGGATTGTGTACATGTACACAGTCTTTCGCACAGGTGGCTAAGCCTGTCCGTTATCCCGGTGACCCCATGGTCATATTCAGACAGACCTTTGAGCCCAAGGATCAGACTATTTCGGCTGATTCAGCATGGAAGGAGTGGTGCAACACTCCCGTTGACACTATTCGTGAGATTGCCTATTATTCAAAGATTGGCACAAGCACTGTAAGTAAGGTAGATATCTACGACGGATCTGAAGACTGGAATATCTTTGCAGTCAGGACAGACTCCATCATTCCCATGCTTAACGGCGTGGAACTCTATGCAGATGACTATTCAACCATAGTCAGTGACGGAGATGATATCAGTCGTGTCGCTGCATTTGATAAATACGGCGAGGATGGTGGTGAGTATTTCTTCAAGTACACTACAACTGCCAACGGAGGTAGCAGCAAGAATACCGCCAAGTACCGCCGTAACCTTTTTGTGAGAGGTTTTGATATTGAGGATGAGACCTCATACCGTCTCACACTGTACGTAAAGGCCAAGAAACTGGCAGGAAACTCTCCGTTGTTCTATGCCGATGTGATGCGCGGATATCATCATCAGCGTGAGGCATTCTCAATGGGTATCACAAGCGGTACCGCATATGAGTATGAGAAGAGCGGTCTTACCAATGAATGGCAGAAGATCACATTCATGACCTATTATCTGAATGACTCAGTTGCTGACGGCTACACATTCTACAACGGTTACAGCTGGGCCGATGACTGGACATGGCGTCCTACCGACGATCAGCTTGCCGCCTGGAACAAGACCCTCAATCCGGGTGAATACCTCAATTACGTAAAACAGCCTGACAAGTATTTTGTACGTCTGGCATTTGCTACTGACAGCGTAGAGTACTCTATCGATAACCTGTCACTTACAAAATCATGGATTGGAGGTGTAGAGCATGAGGGTAATATGATCCGTGTGGATTTTGGATATGAGACCAATCTCAAGGCTCTGGCTCAGGCTGCATATGCCGAGACCGGAATTGCTGCCATGGAGCTGCCGGGTGAATACTTCTCTGTATATGGTTATATGTCCAAGAGAGATGAGTGGGTCAATATTGAGATAGAGTCGGCCGAGTATCATGATGACGGTTACATGTACATGTGGTCCAAGGATACGTATTATGATGGCCGTTATTACATGAATCCTTTCTCTGTCTATGATTCAGTACTTGTAAGCTTTACCAATCCGGTTGACGATGACAAGCTGTGCCTTAAATATACAGGCAAGACCTATCCTATGCCTCTTGATACCGTATGGGTGAATGCTGGTAAGAAGGTTCATGACTTTACCAATGAGTTGTCTACTCCCAACCCGTATATAGCTAAAGATAAGAACGGCAATAAGATTACCCCGGTAACCCAGCTGCCGCCCGTTATGGTATCATATCCCTATGAGAACGGTTCATTCGGTCTTAACAGCATTAATGAGATAACCGTGGGCATGTCACGACTCATTCTCTATGATGACAAGGGTGAACTGTCGGAATATGCATTCCTTCGCGTAACCAAGGCCGGTTTCAAGGAGATCTGGAAAGTAAAGGATGCTACGGCTACCACTGCTACGTTCGCCCGTTCCGAGAGTGACATTACAACTAACGGAGACCTGGTGGGTGACTACACGTTTGAGTTCCTGAATCTTAAGGCCTCAGGTACCGATTACGGCAAGAACGTCACCTTGAACTACCATTTTGGAGATTTCAGTACAACCGTCAATGAGAGTGTGCCCTATTTCATCTCCGACTGGCTGAGTGAAATCACCAAGGGTGAGTTGAAGGGTGCCAATCCTACAAGTACCTATGTACATGATGCCGATACAGAGTTCAAGAAGGGTGATGGAACCAAGGCCGGATCCGCCAAGATACGTCTGTATGCGTTGGATTATGATGCTATGGATATGGATAACTGCGGTTATTATCTGGTTACCAAGAGTGATCAGGAAGGTCCTACAGGTAATATCTACACCATCATTAACTTTACCAAGGCCGGAGGTTACTCCATTAAGTTCAAGGCTGCGGCATGGGATAGAGTGGGATATCCTGCAGAACTCTATTTCTATCCTAAGCCCAACAGTGATCTGGAAGACGGTGATGATAAGGGATTTGCCGTACTTGAGAAACTGGAGAAAACCCTGCTTGGCGCTATAGATCCGCAGGTTAAGGTTGCCAAGAAGAGTGTAAAGGATGTCAATACCGGAAAATGGCCCGATGATGTCGAGACATTTGAGTACACATTCCTGGTACCCAGCGCCGGAGACTACATGTTTGAGTGGAGAATCACTGCCGGCGATGACTACGGTGTGTTCATCGGCAACTTCTTTATCAGCAGCATGGGTGAGGCCAATCTCTCAACCCCGTATGTAAAGAAACTTTGCGATGCAGTTGCAGCGGCTACAGGTATGCTTGATGCGGCAGTTGCAGATGAGTATCAGGGTGATGCCTATAATGCATTGTCAACCGTAATTGAGGAGGGTAATGCCTACAAGGGTAATTATCCCAGCAAATATGACTCAGTGGTAGCTCATGTGAATGATTGTATGGCTCAGATGAGTGAGCGTATAAGTGTAGTTGACCTGTTCTACAGTACAGAGGATGATGTTGACGCTAAATTGTCAGAGTTTGAGCACGATACTCTTGGTATGGTGAATCTGGCTGCATACATTGCTCTTTCAAATATGTTTGATGGTAACTTTGACTTTGAGTGCCCTGAGAATACCAATGATGAGATCAACGCTGCCATTCAGGCATATAAGGATGCAATGGCTGCTCTTGACGCCCGTCTGGAGTTGATGGACAAGTATGCTGAGAAACTTGAGACTGCCAAGGAACTGACAGTTGCCAAGGATGCCCACAGGGATTATCCGGAGTTCGGTGAACTGGAGAACGTATACGGTGAGTCCAGCAGGTTTGACCAGATTGGAACGGCCGATGATGAGTATCAGGCTCAATATGACCGTCTGTGCGAATCAATCAACACCTACGTATTCAAGGTAGATGCTGTTGATGCCTACACCAGACAGGCTAAAGAGCTGTTTGCCCTGGCCGATACACTGGGTTATGACTTTGGCGGAGACAAGGCCGGAGTAAAGGATAAGGTATATTCACTGCTGGCTAAGGATGATGATCTTGAGACCATTCTCCGTACCGCAGCTATACTTGAGATACTCAAGATATATCAGGAGGCCGATGAAGATGACCTCAAACTCCTGGATAATCTTGACGTAAGTGCTCTTATGCCTAACTATTACCTCTATAACGAGGCACTGGTTGACAGGGATATGGAGCAGAACAGCAGCGGAAAGTGGAGAATCAAGAGAGGTACCAATACAACCGCATTCCCGGATTGGACTCTTACCTATTCAAGCGGAACCTGGTATCCTACCAAGTCCAGGATTGATGTGACCAATATTGATTGGGAGGCCGAGGGTCATGTATTTGCAGGAGGTGTAAGATGCGGCTCATCAAGTAAGGGTACTCTGTCTACACAGATTGCAGAACTCCCCCACGCATTATACTGGATAGGAGCATATGTCCACAACAACACATCTAACGTAACCTTTGCAGCCAAGTCTGATTCTGCCGATGTAACCATCACGCTGAGCAAGCTGAACGGTTATAAGGAGGTAGGTATAGACTCAGTCATGGTTGACGACTCTCTTGAGGTGACAGCAGCCCAGACATCGGGCAGCAGTAGCAGTGAGGTTGACTTCAGATACTTTGTACTGCGTCTGCGCGGAGCCGATGCTGCATACGATTACGCAAAGGCTGTTTCTGACCAGGAGGCAAAACTGGCAGGTCTGATAACATTTGCCGATGCATCAGATGAGGAGACAGATGTACAGTACTTCAGCCTGGGCGGTATACAGATAACCGCTCCTAAGGCCGGTGAGGTGGTAATTCGCAGGATTACCCTGAGTGACGGAACCGTTGTTGCAGAGAAGATACTTGTCAAGTAGTACTCTGCTGACAACAGTATATAAAATGACAGGGCGGCCCAACGGTCGCCCTGTCTTTCTCTCAAGTATGAATTGGTAGGTAAATGGTTATCTTTTTTTAGAATCCGCCGAAACCGCCGCCGAATCCACCGCCGCCGAATCCGCCACCGAATCCGCCGCCGAAGTCGCCGCCCATCATCATGAAGTCGCCGCCTCCGAAACCGCCCATGTTCATCTCACTTACCTTGCAGCCCTTGGGGAGTACAAAGAAGTCAGGCTCAACATCCTCGGCAGAGAAACTTACTGCAGTCTGGCTTGTGGTTGCCCAGTCACTCTCAGTTACGGTTGACAGAGGAATTCCCTCATATACGCAAACTGTGATGTTCTGGCTGAATCCCATCTGGTTGCTGGGGCTCATTGAGTACTTCTTGCAGGTAACGCCTGCAACCTGCTCCTCACCCAGCTCCTTGATCTTGTTACGGCGAATGGTCTTCTTGTCCAGGTTCATCCAGTCAATCTGACCAAGCTGTCCTATCTGGGCACCGCCCATGCTGAAACCACCGAATCCGCCGCCACGGCCGCTACGTCCGCCGCCGAATATGGGCATTACGGTTGCGGTATTCTCCTTCTCGTTGATGGTGTATGTGGAGTCACCTATTGATATAGTACGTGTGATGTTCTCTCCGTATACGCTTATTCTGGCAGTTTTCTTTCCGTAGTCGTCAAAATAGATCTGCTCTCTCATATCACCGGAGTTGAAGTTGTTCATCATGTTGAGGAATGTGCTGTCACCGAATGCGGCCAGACCGCCACCTCCCATAGCAGAGAAATCGGGCATATCGCCCATATCTGATGATACGGTAATAACGCCGGATTTTACACCGAACAGAACCTCTTTAACCTCTTTCTTCTTGGCGTTTGCTGAAACGCATACTGCTGCGATCAGAGCTGCAGCCATCATAATCTTTTTCATTGTCCTTATTTTGTAAATTGTTTACCTTTCGGGGTTGTCGTAAAGAATATAAGAGGCAACCCTGAAAGTTAAAAAGGGCAATGAGTACTTTTTTCAGAATAGCTTTGAGATGAGGTCGGGGCGTCCTATGCGGCGCAGCTCGGAAATGAGGCGGTGACGCTGTGCCGGGTCATACCAGAAAAAGAACTGACGCTGTGCCTGCTTGTCACGCTCCGTGCGTGCCGTATAGACAGGCTGCATGGTGTAGGGGTTGATGCCGGTGTAGAATATCTCGGTACTCAGCGTCATGGGAGTGGGCGTGAAATCCTGAATCTGCTCCAGCTTGAAATTGAGGCGTTTGGTGATTATGGCCAGCTGTGCCATATCCTCCTCGGTGCAGCCGGGGTGGCTGCTTATAAAGTAGGGGATAAGCTGCTGACGCAGACCGCACTCCTGGTTCACTTTGTCAAAAGTTTTCTTGAACTGCTCAAACTGCATGAATGACGGCTTGCGCATGAGTGCCAGAACTGAGTCCGATGTGTGCTCAGGTGCCACTTTGAGGCGTCCGCTCACATGGCGGCTTATGAGTTCACGGGCATACTCCAGATGGGACTTATCGGCCTTGACATCAGGGTCGCGGTACTGCAGGATGTCATAACGGATACCGCTGCCTATGCAGGTCTTCTTTATGCCGGGGACCTTATCGGCAGCCTTGTAGAGTGCGGTAAGGGCGGTCAGGTCAGTGCCCAGGTTGGGGCAGACCTTGGGCGTGAGGCATGTGGGGCGTTTGCACTTGGCGCAGAGCTCCTTGTTGCGGCCGCCTGTGCCGTACATGTTGGCCGACGGGCCTCCCAGGTCCGATATGTACCCTTTGAAATCCTCCATCTCAGTAATCTTGCGCAGCTCCTTGAGGATACTCTCCTTGCTGCGGCTCACTATCTGCTTGCCCTGGTGGGCCGATATGGTGCAGAACGAGCAGCCGCCGTAACAGCCGCGGTGTATGGTTACCGAGTGGCGTATCATCTCATATGCCGGGATGCGCTTGCCGTTGTAACGCGGATGGGGCAGACGGGTGTAGGGCAGGTCATATACGGCATCCAGCTCCTGTGTGGTAAGCGGCGGATAGGGTGGGTTGACCACAACGTACCGGTTGCCTGTGGGCTGTATGATACGGTGGGCCAGTATCATGTTTGACTCCTCCTCAATGATGCGGAAATTGGCGGCCTGGCTGCGCTTGTCGGCAAGACACTGCTCATGTGATGCCAGCACCTTGTCCTGGTCAGTTATGCCACCGGGAACCTCCTCACTCAGGAACGCCACCTGAGGAATGGACTTGATATCCTCTATGCGGCCCTCGCTGAATGCATCGGCCAGGGCAATGGTCACCTTCTCGCCCATGCCGTAGGTCAGGTAATCGGCACCGCTCAGTTCCAGGATATTGGGCAGAAGCTTGTCCTGCCAATAGTCATAGTGGGTGAAACGGCGCAGTGAAGCCTCAATGCCTCCCAGTACCACAGGTACATCAGGGAAGAGTTTCTTGAGTGCCTTGGTGTAGACTATGGAGGGGTACTCGGGGCGTCCGGTGTGGCGGCCGTCGGGGGTGTAGGCATCCTCGGAGCGCAGGCGCTTGCCGGCAGTGTATCGGTTTACCATGGAGTCCATGGCTCCGGCCGATACGCCGAAGAATAGGCGCGGAGCCCCCAGTTTCTTGAAATCGCGCAGGTCATCCTGCCAGTTGGGCTGCGGGATTATGGCAACCTTGTAGCCGTGTGACTCAAGCACACGACCTATCACGGCGCTGCCGAACGATGGATGGTCCACGTAGGCGTCGCCGCTAAAGAGTATCACGTCCAGCTGGTCCCAGCCCAGACGCTCACACTCCTTTTTGGTTGTAGGCAGCCACTGAGGCATGGTTACTCTGCGGGTGCGGGCTCGGGGTTCTCAGAGTTCCACTTCTCAAAGAGGGCAATCAGGTTCTTGAGTCCCAGTGCCTTCATGTCGCGGTGATAAATCACGTCAATGCAGAGGTCAAGCAGTTCCTTGTCTGATCCCTGCGGGGTGGTGAGCAGTGAACGTACCGTGAGTTTGAGCTTATCAAGTGACTGCTCGGTAATGATACCGTTGCTGTCTACCAGATACTGCAAAAGTGAATAACGGCGGATGGTTGCCAGATTCTCATCGGACACGTTGATGCTGCGTGTTCCGGATTCATTTGCCTGAATGTTGTACATAACTGTTCGTTTTATTTGTCAGTCAAATATTTTAAAGCTGATTTCATTATGCGGTCACGCTCTTTAGGTTGCTCCACGCTCTCCAGCGGGAATCCCATTACAAGTGTGGCGCATGAGCGGTCCCTGTATCCCACACCTGCGGTGAGACCGGTGTCCGTGTATTTGAATTGGGTGGTTGCAGAACCTACCGGAGAGAGCACATCGGGCTTGACCAGACCGTAACCCTCAAAACTTGAGGTGCGTCTTATGGTGGCTCTGCTTCTCATTCCCTTTATCTGGTTGGCAGTGCGCTTGGGTAGCGGTCCCTCCCAACGGTAATGCAGGACCTGGGCGGCAAACTGCTCGTCACTGAGGTCCGATATCATATCGGCACCTACATATGAACCGCTGCACATCAGGGCTCCGCCACGGTTAAGGTAATCCTTTATCTTGCGTTGCAGTACGGGCGGGAATGTGGAGTAGTCCTTATGGCAGATGGTGTCTTGTGCAGAGCGTTTCTGCAGACCCAGGATCAGGTCCACCACCTTGTAGTCCGATAGGTTTATGATTCCGTCCTGGACGGCTTCACGGCTGCATGATACGAATGACCATCCGGCTGCAGCAATGCTGCGTCCGTGAACCTCAGGGTAGTTGAATGTGTTGCCGGCCAGAAGCGCTCCGTTCAGAGTCTCGTCTCCCATACCCAATGAAACCTCCTCCTCAGAGTCTATAGAGTCCAGTGCGAATATCTGCTGGTATCCGCTGTAGATGGGGGAGTACATGTATTGGACGCCCGGATCGGACAACATGTCAAAACCTTGCGTGCTGTCTGTCTGAATGGCCTCGGGGCCGCTCAGGCGCTGGAATCCGTTTACTATGAGCGCGGTGCCTTCACTCTGGGAGGCGATATAACCGGCCAGCGTCTCTGACGGCATGCTCTCACCGCCCTCATTGACGGCTGTCACGCGGAAACGGTACATATGGTCCTGCTCCGGAACAAACCGGAATATGTTGTCACGTGTAAATGTGCCGCCGTCAAATCCGTTGTCATCAACTGCGGTATAGACTATGTATCCTCCCGGTACGGCGGTGGGCTCGAGCGTATCGGTAACGGCACGCCATGACAGGGTGAATGCGTTCCTGCCGTACATGCTGATGCTGAAATGGTCAACCGGCAGCGGCTGGACCACATAACTGCGGTCATGCATGAAATTCACGTACCTGAGCAGTGACTTGTAAATGGAGCGTGAAGCCGTAAACCTGAAATTGGGATTGAGCGCCAGGCTTACGTCACGGAAATTCTGATGTGACAGCAGCTCCAGCAGCATGGATAGTATCTGCGGCTCTCGGCTCTCGCAGTAGTTCTTGTCCCATATTCCGCGGTGGATCCACTTACGTCCTATGGCAGGCTCCAGGTCTGCGCGCAGACCGGTAAGAACCATGTCAGTAAGGTCACGGCTCACGTCGCGGGTATGTCCTTCGCCCAGCAGACCGTCCGCAAAATCCGTGGTACAGATACCCAGAGAACCGTAAATGGTATCTCCGTATGTGTAACCAGCATCGGTATGGAGCGCAAAATAGAGTTCCAGGGGCACTCCCAGTCCGGGATTGGCCTTATTGAAAATTGATCCGCCCGATAACCAGTTGGCCATGTAGGGGCGTGTCCAGATATCCTCACGGTAATCATCGGTGCCGTCATATTTGCTGAATATGCTGTCCGGCGCACCGGCAAACCTGGTGTAGTATCGGGCACCCATATTGTAACGCGGGGCGGTGAGTTCCAGGCCTTCACGTATCTCTGTGGTAGTACCGCCGCCAAACCTTACGGCATCGGCATTGACTGTGCCGTGCATCTGGCTGCTGTTGTCAAGGCTCACCATGCCCTGAGGGCTCTGACCTTTCCTGAAATGGAAAGTGCCCAGATAGACCCATGTGCCGCCTCCCATTTGCTGGTTTACGCGGAACGTGGTGGAGCCTCCGGTATGGAATACTATATATCGGGCATCATCAATGCTTGTGGAGTCAGTCTGGTAGGTTACGTAGACGGCATAATCTCCATCCTCGGGGATATCGGGAATCCAGAATGCCGTGGACATGGGTATTCCGGGACCGTTTCCAGTTTGGGCCCTGCGGGTAATGACCGGGATGGAGTCGGGGAGTATGCGAACGGAATCGGCTGAAAATCCGCCGGTTATGCATTCTGACCATACGCCGTCTTCACGGTAGCCGTCCCTGCCGTTTTTTACGATTACGCCGTTCACCTGCCAGTCACGCTCACGGGCGGTGTAGACAACGGCTCCGGCGTTCTCAAGCATGGGAATCAGGTAGGGGTAGGCGAATGACTGGGTGAGCAGGTCCTCTCGGGTGCAGTACAGCGGCGGGCGTTGCCACTCCCACAGGCTGTCCTCATTGTCATAATAGAGACCGTGGCTGGGGGTTACCGCCATATGAATGTTGGCAAGACCTTTCCTGGGGGTGTAGATGCGGCTCTCGTTCTCAACCCATGGCTTGCCGTCATAGAAAGTCTCGTTCCAGAGGTTTTTCTGGCTGATGGTATGCCTTGCCCAGTTGGGAATAAGTCTCTCAATTGTCTTGCCGCCGGTGTAGATGCCTATGCTGTATCGGCGGATATCTGAAGGGAGGTCACTCCTGAGGTCCTTATAGATGGAATCCACCAGTTCGTGACGGAACAGCTGGTAACTGAAATTCTGGTTCAGGTAGATGTCCAGGCGGCGGCCGTTACGGCTTATGTCTGTACGCTCAACCTTAAGGGTCTTGAGGTCAAACTCTCCCTGGTACTTTTCAAAATGATCCTTTACGCGTGCGCGTATAGTAGCATTGTCCGTCTGTGCTTGTAGACTGACGGACAATATGACGGACAGCGCCGCCATGATTACTCTAGCGCGCCGGAACATGTCAGGGGTTCAGAAACGGGGAATCAACCCTTTTTCTTCTTGGTTTCCTTGGTCTCCTTGAGCTTGACAAGCCGGTCAATTACACTTGATATATTGGCCTGGAAGTCCTTGATGAGAGCTTTGTAGTACTGCTTGGCGTTACCCGGCTCGGTGTGGTTGATGCGGGTGATGAATTCGTTGTCTATCCTGAGCAGGTCAACGATTATCTTCTCTGCCTCATCCTTGTTGGTTCCGGGAACCAACTCCTTGTATACCAGACACTCGGTGAATATGTCACCGATTACATAACTGATGTCTTTCTTGAGTTGTCTGCGACTTGCCATAGTTGTGCGTTTTAATGTTTACGCGAAGATAAGCATTAATTTGGAATTATGAAACTGATGGCGTTGGGTATAATTTCAATGTGGAAATCGTTACCGGCCAGCATCTCACCGTCCAGACAGAGTTCTATCTGCTTGTCGGAGTGTACATCTACGGTCTTGGACTGGCGGTAGATGAAGTGCTTGCTCACCTTGGGGTCATCCAGATGGTTACCCAGAGTATAGACCTTGAGCATACCCAGGAAACCCATCAGAGTGGTGGTCTTGCAGTAGCATACCTCAATCAGACCGTCGTCATTCTTGGCGCGGGGTGAGCAGAAGAACTCGCCGCCCACGTGGTTGTTGTTGCCGAGCGTGCACAGCAGCATGCGCTTGCCGGGGTTGAGATCCTCACCATCGGCCTTAACCTGAATGCGGTTGAATCGGCCGCAGAAAATGGCCTTTACGATACCCCAGCGGTAGGGGTTCTTGTTGCCCTTGCGGCTCAGTTTGTTTGCGGTCGATGCCACTACGGAGTCGAATCCGAAGTTGCAGACGTTTATTGAATAGTCATTGTTGACCTTAAGGATGTCAATCTTGTGTGCGGTACCGTTTACCAGATTCTCAACGCTGAGAAAATCCTTACCCTCATAATACTTTATGAAATCGTTTCCGCTTCCGTAGGCCAGAACTGCAAGATGCTTGTTCTGCGCTCCGACCATGCCCGATGCCACCTCGTTGATGGTACCGTCTCCGCCGCATGCCACAAAGCATGTCTCCTTGTCGGGATTCTCTGCACAATACTCCTTTACAAACTCTGTTGCGGTCTTTTGTGCGGTTGTCTTGTAGATCTGATAATCAAGCGGTGTGTCGATCTTGTCAATCTGAGCCTGGATCTTATCGGCATTTCCTGCCTTGCTGGGCTCATTGTTGATAATAAAACAGTAATGCATTCTGTCCTTAGATGTGGTTTGGTAAAAAAGTCGTGCAAAGGTAATTAAAATTTGTGAATTCAAACTCAAATGCATACCTTAGCGGGGTGAATAATACTTATAGGCATGAAAAAAACAGTTCTTACAATAGTTCTGGCAGCTCTTGCAGCAGGTGCCGTCCAGGCAATCAAACCTGTCCGTACGGAGGGTTTTGACAAGTACAGGAACAGTATCAAGTTGGATCTGGCTTCATCGGCTATTCTATGTCCACAGGTGGAGTGGGAGTACATGACAGACTCCAGATTCAAGTTCGGCGCATTCGTACACACATATCTTATAAACCGAAGCCATTTCTCCACTCAGTTTGAGAGCCAGGAGACTGCTCCCAAGACAGTTGTCGTTTACGGTGACAAATATGATGTCAACTGGGCCAACTCACCCGGACGTATGTACGGTGAGATCCAGATGAACGGTGAGACTCATGAGGTGAGATGGGACCGCCGCTACACAGGCGTCATGGTGGGTCCCCAGGGCCGTTTCTATCTTGGAAGCAAGCCCGACAGAGGTATCTATGCACTCTCCAAGATAGGATTCGGACTGTTCCGTGAGTCTTTTGACATAAGTTGCGGAGAGTACTCCCTTGAGGAGCAGCGCAGACAGAGCGATGCAATCAAGCAGGCCCGTCAGGCGGCTGAGGCAGCAGGCCAGTCCTATAGTCAGCCGGAATGGATATGGAGCGAATGGAAAGATGCCGGAAATGAAAAGAGTGACTTCAAGTATGCCGTAGGAGCTGGTCTGGGCCTTGGCGTGCAGTGGTGGTTCGGCAAGAACTCCCAGTGGGGTTTTGATATAAACAGCATCTACAAGTACGTTTACAGCTCTGTCGATAATGAGAATCACAGTATGTGGGAGTGGTTCCTTGGCCCCGGTCTCCCGATAGACCTGAATGCATCGCTGGTATATCGATTCTGATTTATACGGTACAATAAGGCTTTTTTACAAAGTATTTAAGCTTTAGGTTTGTGAGGTTGCGCATTTTTGACGAAATTTGCGCAACCTTTACTTTAGTATAAAGTATCATTAATAAACATATATCTCTCAAGATGAGTACAAAAAGCGCATTACAGATTGCACGCGCCGCTTACCAGCCCAAACTTCCCAAGGCTCTTCGCGGTGCTTTGAAGACTGTAGAGGGTGCTCCCACACAGTCAGTTGCCGATCAGGAGGAGGTTAAGAAGCTCTTCCCCAACACATACGGCATGCCGTATCTTAAGTTTGAGCCCACTGAGGGTTCTGTTGCCAACAAGACCCTGAATGCAGGTGTTATCCTGTCTGGTGGTCAGGCTCCCGGCGGACACAATGTCATAGCAGGTCTGTTTGACGGTCTCAAGAAACTCAACCCCGCCAACAAGCTCTACGGTTTCATCCTTGGCCCCGGCGGTCTGGTTGACCACAACTATATGGAGCTCACAGCCGATATCATCGACGAGTACCGCAACACCGGCGGCTTTGATATCATCGGTTCAGGCCGTACCAAGCTGGAGAAGAAAGACCAGTTCGACAAGGGTCTGGAGATCCTCAAGGAGCTGGATATCAAGGCTCTTGTAATCATCGGTGGTGATGATTCAAACACCAACGCATGCGTTCTGGCCGAGTACTACAAGGCTATCGGCGCAGGTGTTCAGGTTATCGGTTGCCCCAAGACCATCGACGGTGACCTCAAGAACTCAGAGATAGAGACCTCATTCGGTTTCGATACCGCTACAAAGGTTTACTCAGAGATTATCGGTAACATTGAGCGTGACTGCAACTCTGCACGCAAGTACTGGCATTTCATCAAGCTGATGGGACGTTCAGCCAGCCATGTTACTCTGGAGTGCGCTCTGCAGACTCAGCCTAACATCACTCTTATCGGTGAGGAGGTTGAGGCCAAGAACCAGACTCTGGATGACATTGTAACTTATATCGCTCAGGTTGTTGCTGACCGCGCTGCCCGTGGCCTCAACTTCGGTACCGTTCTGGTTCCCGAGGGCCTGATCGAGTTCATTCCCGCCATCAAGAAGCTTATCGCTGAGCTCAACGACGTACTTGCTGCCAACCAGGCTGAGTTCGATACCGTTGCCGCTGACCAGAAGATCCAGTACATTGTTGGTAAGCTTTCTGCTGCCAACGCCGCTATTTTCAAGAGCCTGCCTGAGAGCGTAAGCCGTCAGCTTGCTCTGGAGCGTGACCCGCACGGAAACGTACAGGTATCACTCATCGAGACTGAGCAGCTCCTTGCTGATATGGTAGGCGCCAAGCTTGCTGCATGGAAGAAGGAGGGCAAGTATCAGGGTAAGTACTCAACCCAGCACCACTTCTGCGGTTACGAGGGCCGTTGCGCCGCTCCGTCAAACTTTGACGCTGACTACTGCTACAGCCTTGGTTACAACGCATCAATGCTGATCGCTGCCGGCAAGACCGGTTACATGTCATCAATCAAGAACACTGTAGCTCCTGC
>Ga0265299_10000477_pt1 | contig 49880 bp, 39 predicted proteins | sample AusTroGonzalo_MG_4_FD_193485 | JGI IMG/M metagenome (GOLD analysis project Ga0265299, IMG submission 193485) | Bovine rumen microbial communities from tropical cattle in Woodstock, Queensland, Australia - Gonzalo_02 | ecosystem: Host-associated > Mammals > Digestive system > Stomach > Rumen ...
GTGTCAACGCCTACCGACTTGACAAAATTCGCCGACGCTTTGTTTGGTGGAAGGCTTCTGACTGGTGAAAGTCTCAAAATAATGAAAACCATTAAGGACGACTATGGTCTCGGGCTGTTCGAGATTCCTTTTGGCGATAACATTGGTTTGGGACACACGGGGGCAATAGATGGTTTTGTTTCTGTTTATTCGCATTTTGACGACGGAAATATTTCGTATGCCATGACTTCTAACGGGCTTAATTTTAAACTCGGAGATATTAAAAAGGCGGTTTTAAGCGCAGTTTACGGCAAACCTTACGAATTACCAGAATTCTATAATGTGGCTTCGGAGGATTTGGACATTTATTTGGGCGTGTATGTTTCCAAGAAAATTGGTTTGGATTTTATTGTCACAAAAGAAGGAAACACATTGATTGGGCAGATTGGAGATGATGCTTTTTCGTTTGAGGCAGTTGACAAGGACAAATTTAAGTGCGACCAGTTAGGTGCAAAATTTGAATTTAATCCGAAAAAGAATACAATGACTTTATTCCAGAATGGAGCGAAATTAGTTTTACGAAAGAAAAAGTAAATATCCGGTGAACGGATATACGATGTATCACCACAAAACATACAATAATTGGACGGTTTAATGCCGTCCTTTTTTCTAATCGGACATTAATAATTCACAATACTCAAACCTAGAAACAGCATTGTTCATCTCGATGGTATAATCGTTAGTTTTTCTTTTAAAAGAAAAAAAAATCTATTTTTTTTATCTTGAAAGGAAAATAGTATTATCTTTGCAAGAAAACCGATGCTCGTTTTATGGATACTTTATTTTTGGCATATAATCGTCTCATTGAGGGAACTGACTGTAGTTGTCAGAGATATTTGCACAATCGGATTGACTGGCAGGAACGACTTATCGGTATCAAGGGAGCAAGAGGCGTAGGAAAGACAACTATGCTTCTGCAGCACATAAAACTAACTTTTGAGGATAGGTCGAAAGCATTTTATGTATCGCTTGACCATATATGGTTTAGTGGCCACACACTTTCTGATTTGGTAGAATATCTTTATTCCCACGGAGTTACTCATATATTTCTTGACGAAGTTCACCGATATATGACCTGGACGCGCGAGATAAAAAACATTTATGACAATTATCCGTCTCTGCATATTGTTTTTACAGGTTCGTCGTTACTTGAGATTGATAGTGCCGAAGCCGACCTTTCGCGCCGTTTGCGAATGTATTTTCTGCAGGGGCTTTCTTTTCGAGAATATCTGGCAATTACCCAAGTTGCCACTTTGCCTGTTTTGACACTTGAAGATGTTCTTGCACAGCATATTCAAACTGCGGCATCTATTTCTGCGAAACTGAAAGTGCTGCCTTATTTTGAGAAATACCTTCAGCAGGGATATTATCCTTTCTTTCTGGAAACTACGTCGCAGGAAAGTTATTACGACCGATTGCAGAAAGTGATTACTACGGTTATTGACAATGATATTCCTGCAGTTGAGGATATTGGCTACGAGACATTACAGAAGACAAAGCGTCTCTTGTCGATATTGGCAGAGTCAGTTCCGTTTACACCTAGTGTGACAACGCTTTGCGAGACACTATCCACTACGCGCAATCAGCTTATCAAACTCCTGACGCTTCTAGAACGTGCCGCTTTGATACGCCAGCTTCATTCGGAGGGCAAGAACTTGAAGGCGATAGGAAAACCTGAGAAAATATTGTTCGACAACTCTAATATAATGCAAGCGCTTGTGCAGCCGGCCGACACGGGAACGGTCCGTGAGTCGTTTGTGGCGGCTATGATTAGCCATAGCCACAGCATAAATTTCCCAAAACAAGGCGATTTACTTGTTGACAGTCGCTATCTTTTTGAGATTGGCGGCAAAAACAAAGGGTTCGCACAGATTCGTAACATTCCAGATAGTTTTGTGGTTGCCGATGAAATTGAAATAGGTTTTGGGAATAAGATTCCGCTGTGGATGTTCGGTATGCTTTATTAATTCAAATCTTCAACAAATCCAGACAACAACGCATAGACCCCCTATTTCGATGCCATATCGGCACAATGCCGTCTTTTTTTCTTTGTCATCAAAAAAAAATATTATACCTTTGTCGCAAATGTTATAGCCATAAAATTTACCACCATAAAATTATGAACAGGTTTTACGATAGGGAAAATGAAATTCTGAGACTAAAAGATGTTCAGAATCAGTCGTATAGCGATTGCTCAAGATTTGTCGTTCTTACAGGGCGAAGACGCGTTGGCAAAACAAGTCTTGTACACAAACTGATGGAAGATACATCGGAAATTGCTCCGTGCTTGTACTTTTTTGCAGGAAGAAAAACAGAACTGTCGCTGGTGAAAACATTTGCCGAGGAAGTGCGGTTGAAACTTGGCGAGTATGTGCCAGAGAGCATAAGCAGTTTTCGCGAGTTGTTCCAAATGCTGCTGGAATTTGCCACACGACAACGCTTTACATTGTTCATTGATGAGTTTCAGGAGTTTGACAACATTAATCCGGAAATATACAGCGATGTTCAGGAATTGTGGGATATGTACAAGAAAAAGACAAATGTATGTCTCATTGTCTCCGGTTCTATTTACCGGCTGATGGAAAAGATTTTCAAGGACGAAACACAACCGCTGTTTGGTCGCGACGACTGCACAATAAACCTGCAACCGTTTACGACAGAAGTACTTTCCAAGATTTTAAGCGATTACAACGCAAAATACACTAACGACGATTTATTGGCATTGTGGACTATTACAGGTGGCGTAGCCCGATATGTGGAAGTCCTTATGAACAATGGTTGCACAACCGTGAATAAGATGATACACAATGTGTGTTCCGATGGGGACAGTTATTTTATTGAAGAGGCGAGAAAGATACTGGTTTTGGAATTTGGCAAGCAGTACGGCACATATTTCAGTATTTTGGAGCAACTGGCAGGAGGGAATGTCACTCAAAGCCAGATAGAAGCGGCAATCGGGGAGAATAGTCTTGGCGGACATCTGAAGTTGCTAGAGGAAAAGTACGGCATTATTGGCAAGAGGCGTCCCATTGGAGCAAAACCAAATTCGCAAAGCGTAAGATACTACATCAAGGATAACTTTTTCCGCTTCTGGTTCCGCTACATATACAAGTATTCCTATCTGATTGAAATTCATAATATGCCGGCATTGGAGAAGATTATACTTGATGATTACCAGACATTTTCTGGTGTTGCGCTCGAAAATTGGTTTCGTAGCCGTATGTCCGAGTCGTACCATTATAAGCAGATTGGAAGTTGGTGGCTTGGTGGCAAAAGTGCAAATAAAAAAGGAAATGCCGATGATTTTGAAATAGATATAGTTGCTGTTACGCTAAACGATTCTGTCGAAGTTTATGAAGTCAAACGCAATGCCGACAAATACAATGCGGAACGGGTAAAGGAAAAGGTCGAAGTTATGCAGCGTCACATATTTGGCAAAAATAATATTAGCATAGCAGGTTTGTCATTGGAAGATATGCAGAGGAAATTTTAGTTTAAATTAGAAATTAAACAGACGTTGTGAAATAAATAATGAATATACAGCATAATCCTCTGAATAGAACCATTATTTTTGCATAAAATTCATTTGAAATAAAATTGAAAACTTTTGAGAATATTGCATATTAAAATTTGCTTATATGAAAAAAATACTTTTCCCATTAATCGTTTTGGCTATGGTAGCATTTGTATCGTGCAAAAATTTGGGCAAGAATATTGACGCAGAGACCGCCGAATTCAAAATTCCGCAGAACGACATCGAAAGGACAGTGCGCAACTTGAAGGAGTTCTGCAACGGACAGGAGTCGGACCGCATAGAGAAGGGCGTATCGCAGGTTGCCTCATTGTGGCAGGAGCAGGATGGTTCGATCGACGACTTCTACGATTTCTGTATGACAAATTTTGTGCTCGACTCGGCAAAACGCTTTGAAACCTACAAGAAAGTTGAGCGTTACCTTGAAATTCTTTACGGTTACGGCAACACGATGACCATAAAGCTTATGGAACCTTTGCACCTAGATATGGGCGAAGTCGATTTCGTTGACGAGGCTATGGGCGCATATTCAACCACAGCTCATATTGCCGACGATTTATTCGCCAACAAGATGGCATTCTACATCGTGCTTAACTTCCCCTCCTACTCGCTTGCCGAGAAAAATGCTCTCTGCGACAAGTGGACGCGTCAGGACTGGGCGTATGCTCGTCTGGGAGACAAGTTTACATCGCGAATCCCGGCCGAATACGAGCAGGCTGCCAATGTTGCAATGACAAATGCCGACAACTACATCTCGAGCTACAACATTTATATGGGAAATCTTGTAGATAACAACGGACAGACATTGTTCCCCAAGGACATGAAGTTGATAAGCCACTGGAATCTGCGTGATGAACTGAAGTCGGACTATTCAGATTCGGTACACGGACTCGAAAAGCAACAGATGATTTACGATGTGATGTTGCATATTGTTAATCAAGACATTCCACAGGATGTAATCAACTCCGACAAATACCAGTGGAATCCGCGCACCAACAAGCTATACAAGGATGGCGCAGAGTATTCTAGTCCTGCCGAACCATATACCCGCTACGAGCATATTCTGTACAATTTCAAAGCTTTGTCGGCAATGGACAAGTTCAATTCGATTTATCCTACCTATATCGAAAGAGCTTTCGACGAGACAATGGAACTCACTCAGACCGAAGTTGAAAAGTTGTTCATCGACTTTATTTCGGCACCAGAAATTGCACAGGTCGGTCAGTTGGTTTCAAAACGTCTTGGTCGTCCGTTGCAGCCATACGACATTTGGTACAATGGATTTACCGCCCGCAACGATATGAACGAAGCAGAACTCGACCGCATAACCCGTCAGCGTTATCCGAATCCGTCGGCATTTGGTCGCGATATTCCGCGAATACTTAACGATTTGGGCTGGTCGCGAGAAAAGGCAAACTACATTGCTTCGAAAATAAGCGTTGATCCTGCTCGTGGTGCTGGTCATGCTTGGGGCAGCGAGATGAAGGGCGATGTGGCTCACCTGCGAACAAGGATTGCAAAGTCGGGTATGGACTACAAGGGTTACAATATTGCTGTTCATGAACTTGGGCATTGCGTAGAGCAGACCATAACTCTCTACGACATCGATTACTATATGCTGAAGGGCATTCCGAATACCGCATTTACCGAGGCTGTTGCCTTTATGTTCCAAGGTCGCGACCTGAAGTTGCTAGGACAGGCAAAGGGCGACGCTTCGGAGGAAAAGGAAGCAATGGCGGCATTGGAAAACTGCTGGTCTGCATACGAAATCATGGGTGTTTCGCTTGTTGACTTATACACATGGCGCTGGATGTACGAAAATCAGGATGCCAATGCTCAGGAACTCCGCGACGCAGTGGTTTCCATCGCTAAGGATGTATGGAACAAGTATTACGCACCAGTTTTCGGCGTAAAGGATTCGCCGATACTTGCAATCTACTCGCACATGATTGATTCACCGTTGTACCTGGCAAATTATCCAGTAGGACATCTTATCGACTACCAGATAGAAACTTATATGGCAGACAAGCCGTTCTCGGAGGAACTAACTAGAATGCTTCTGCAAGGCTCAATAACTCCGCAGGCTTGGATGAAAGGCGCTGTCGGATCAGAAATTTCTGGCGAACCGACATTGGCTGGCGTAAGGAAGGCTTTGTCGGTTGTAAAGTAAGGAGTAAAATATTTCGATTTGCGTAAGGGTGGCATTTGTGTCACCCTTTTTTGCGCATTATGAAAAATGATGTATTTTCACGTACATATTGAAACACAACGCCATATCCGTGTATAAACGACAAGAAACGACTAATAAACGAAAGTAAATGTTTAAAAACCGACTCGTGTTTCCGAATCGCCCGACTTTTGCGTCGGATTTCAGAACGAAGTCCGAACAAAATGTTTAACGTTTAAAAAATTACGATTATGAATTTAAGAAATCGCGTACAGCTGATTGGAAATCTGGGTTCGGAACCACAGATCAGGGAATTTGGAAATGGTAGGAAACTCGCACGCTTCTCGCTCGCAACTACCGATGTTTATAAAAAAGAAGGTAAATATGTGCGTGACACGCAGTGGCATAGTGTTACGGCTTGGAATCGCATTGCAGAAGTTTTGCAGGATCGCGAAGTTTCCACGGGCAGTGAAATAATAGTAATAGGTAGCGTGGTAAGCACCAAGTTTACCGACCGTGAAGGTCGCGAGCGCAAGGTTTCGGAGATTGTTGCCGACAGCATAATGATAAGGAGGTTGAAACGTGCAGATGCAAAGGTAGAGAAGAATATCGCATAAATTCTAGTGTTTGAATTATGGCACTCATCGACGATAGGATAGCGCAGTTCCGTGCGGAGGTTGGCGACAGGGAACTAACTGAGGAGCAGAGAAAGATTTTCAATGCGTTTACAAAAAAGAATGGTTCACTTGTTAGGATTCATATAGTTGATGTAGAAGGAGTTTCGTTTCGAGTGTCGATGGATTCTTCTGCTGAAGTAAAAAAAGTGCTTACGAAACATTATTGTACTCCTGACGGAACTGTTACTGCAATCCAAATACTGGATATGTTTGATACTGTTAGGACTGGACGCAAGTATATGAGTATTGGAAACATAATATACGAAAAGGCATGGACATGCGATGGCACATTATATTTTACGGTATTGAAAGTTTTTTCAAACGGAAAAGATGCGGTATTCAAGTCCTTTTATTCAACAATTGGCTATAAATGAAAAAAAGTCTTTTCCCCAGCCTGTTTATTGTTTCGAAAACAATTTTGCCAAGGCGAAAAGACAATGCAAAAGTAGTAATAAATTATAAACTGACAAAAAATTAAAAGACATGGAAATTAGAAATTTTGTAATGTTGGTCGGCAACATGGGTGCTGATCCGAAGGTAAACGAGACAAGAGGTGGAAAGGTTGCAAGGTTTTCGATGGCAACTTCCGAGAGTTATTATGAGAATGGCAAGCCAGCAAGTCGTACAGAGTGGCACAACATCGTTGCATGGGGTGCGAATGCCGACAAGGTATCGGAGCGATGCACAAAGGGAACGCATGTTACTATCGTTGGCAGGTTGACTTCACGCAGTTATGAGGATGCGAACAATGTTAAGCGATATATAACGGAAGTTGTTGCGAATGAGGTTATTTGCGAATTGTCATTAAAGGAAAAGACGGAATAGTTGCATTGTTAATTATCCATTGCAATATGGCACTCATCGACGATAGGATAGCGCAGTTCCGTGCGGAGGTTGGCGACAGGGAATTAACCAAGAAGCAGAGAAAGATTTTCAATGCGTTCACGAAAAAGAATGGAGCTGCAACTTTTCTGAATGTTACAGATAAGGACGGAAGAAATGTACGAATAAAAATTTATTCAAATAAAACCAAAACAGGTTCGCAACATATTCTTATCAATCATTTTGGAACCATCATTCATTGGGTAACTGCTTGGGAAATACTAAATCTATACGAAGTCGTGGAGAGAGGTACTCATTATGTTAGTAATGGGTATGTCGTGTATCGTATGGATACAAATTATGATGGAGTGAAAACTAGTACGGTATTGAAATTTGTTGAAAATAAAGGTATAGCAGTGCTAAAAAGTTTCTATTCAAATAGAGAATAAAAAAAGCCTTGAAAGATCGGCCGTTTCCTCCCTATGTAAGGGTCCGCACCGCATTAGCGGGGGTGGTGCCAAATCTCAAAGGCGATGCAAAAGTAGTAATAAATTAATAACTGACAAAAAATTAAAAGACATGGAAATTAGAAATTTTGTAATGTTGGTCGGCAATATGGGAGCCGACCCAAAGGTAAACGAGACTAGAGGTGGAAAAGTTACAAGGTTTTCGCTAGCAACTTCCGAGAGTTATTATGAGAATGGCAAGCCGGTTAGCCGGACTGAATGGCACAACATTGTTGCGTGGGGAACGAATGCCGACAAGGTGGAGGAACGATGCGCAAAGGGAACACATGTTACCATCGTGGGCAGGTTGACTTCTCGTAGCTATGAGGATGCCAACAATGTAAAGCGTTATATAACAGAAGTTGTCGCGAATGAGGTTATTTGCGAACCATCGTTAAAGGAAAAGAATGAATAAATCTTATCCTTTGCAATATGGCACTCATCGACGATAGGATAGCTCAGTTCCGTGCGGAGGTTGGCGATAGGGAACTAACCGAGGAACAGAGAAAGATTTTCAATGCATTCTGTAAAAAAGGTGGAGCATCGACTTTTGTTAATGTTACAGATTCCTTAGGAATTCAAATGCGTTTGAAAATTGTTTCATACGATCCAAGTACTGGTAGCCAGCATATATTATTAAGGCATTATAAAACTGAAGTTGGGAATGTAACTGCTACTGAGATTTTGAATCTATGCGATATTGTTAAGTATGGAGAATCTTATATAAGTGGAGTTTATACTGTCTATAGAAAACAATATGAAGATAATGGCGTCTTATATCGTACTGTGGTAAAAATAAGTAAAGATAAAGGAACCTCTCTGCTTAAAAGTTTTTATAGTGATCGAGGTGTATAAAAAAATCCTCCAGACCAGCCTGCTTTTGGGAAATCCTCAATACGATAGGTACTGACTGCTAAATCTGAAAGACGATGCAAAAGTAGTAATAAATTATTAACAGACAAAAATTTAAAGACATGGAAATTAGAAATTTTGTAATGTTGGTTGGCAACATGGGCGCTGACCCGAAGGTAAACGAGACAAGAGGTGGAAAGGTGGCAAGGTTTTCTCTGGCAACTTCCGAGAATTATTATGAAAACGGCAAACCGGCAAGTCGTACTGAATGGCACAACATTGTTGCGTGGGGAACGAATGCCGACAAGGTATCTGAGCGATGCACAAAGGGAACGCATGTTACTATAGTTGGCAGGTTGACTTCGCGGAGCTATGAGGACGCGAACAATGTTAAGCGGTATATAACGGAAGTTGTCGCGAATGAGGTTATTTGCGAACCATCGTTAAAAGATAAGAATGAATAAAGCATTATCCATTGCAATATGGCACTCATCGACGATAGGATAGCGCAGTTCCGTGCGGAGGTTGGCGACAGGGAACTAACCGAGGAGCAGAATAGGATTTTCGAAACTTTTTGTCGGACCAAAGGGAAACTGAAACGTATCTGCACTACGGATGGTAATGGTGCTTCTATTACAATAATGTTTCCATCTGATGATGAAAATGAAGGCACACAACATGTATTGCTCAAACATTACAAGACAAATCGTGGGTCTGTTACCGCTTTGGAAATTTTAAATCTGATGGATGTAGTACGCAATGGTAGTAAGGAATCTGATGAGAATCATATTATTTATAGTATGGAAAAGTTTCGTGGTAAAATAAAATTTACGATTGCTGTAAAGGTCGTCAAGAAGGGAAATATTTTCAAATCGTTTTATTCCAATAGGTATAAATAAAAAATGTTTCACTCAGCCTGTCTGGTCCCCCAGCAGAGGAGGCTTCCACGCTTCATTCCGAGACAAATGCCGGCTTCCCGAAACGAGTGGCGCGATCTTGGTGCCAAAGCGAAACACACTGCAAAATTAGTAATAAATTATTAACTGACAAAAATTTAAAGATTATGAATTTAAAGAATCGAGTACAATTGATTGGAAATCTAGGTGGTGACCCTAAGTATTATGAATTTCCAAGTGGAACTAAAATGGCGAAATTGTCGGTAGCGACTTCCGATTTCTTCAGGAAAAATGACCATGTTGTTAAGGAAACGCAGTGGCACAATGTCATAGCATGGGGCAATCTTGCTGATATGGTAAAGGCAAAAATCGTGAAAGGCTACGAAGTTGTTGTTGACGGCTGCCTGAAGCAGAATCGCTATACCGACAAAAATGGAAACGAACAGTGCACATACGAGGTGATTGCCGATACGATACTATTCTGCAAGCCAGACAGGGCGTAGTTCCAATTTTCGGTAGTCACCGTGTGGTGGCTACCGATTTTTCGGATACAAAAAAAGAGCAACAAAAATGCAGCTCTTTACATACGAGTGCAGAGAACAGTCCACCGCTGAGTTTCAGAGGCTTTCTGTATTCCATACCACTGTCACGTATGCAACTGCAAAATTATAAATAAAAAAGAAAAGAATTCAAAAATGACCGAAGAAATAATTAGCCCCGACTCCAATTTGCGCATCTGCAATTCGTCATTAAGTGTTACTTTTGCAAACAACAACGATTATAATAATATGGAAGCCATTGACAAAAACATAAAGCTCGCACACGACCTTGTGAAGTTCACAAGCAAGTCGGTGTTCCTTACGGGAAAGGCCGGAACAGGAAAAACAACTTTTCTGCGTAATCTGCCGAATATCACCCGCAAGCGCATAGCGGTTGTTGCACCGACTGGCGTAGCTGCACTCAATGCAGGTGGCGTTACAATCCACTCGTTTTTTCAGCTTCCGTTTACACCATACATTCCCGAAGGTGCCGATGTGGCATTCGTCTCGAAGGATGAGGAGGGAAACACCATTCGCGAACAATTCCGTATGAGCAGCAGCAAGATTAAAATTCTCCGTTCGCTCGATTTGCTTGTCATTGACGAAATAAGTATGGTGCGTTCCGACCTGCTTGATGCCATTGATGCTGTGCTGCGCCATTATCGTCGTTCATCGTTGCCGTTCGGCGGTGTGCAACTCCTGATGATTGGCGACCTATACCAGCTTACTCCTGTAGTCAAGGAGGAAGAATGGCGGATAATAAGTCGTTTTTATCGGTCTCCGTATTTCTTCGATAGCAATGCCTTGAAAAAGGTTGATTATGTGACCGTTGAACTAACGCACATTTTCCGCCAGCAGGACGACGTGTTCATTTCGATACTAAACCAGATTCGTACAAATACACTTACAAAGGAATCACTGGCAGTATTAAATAGCCGAGTATCTGCAAACTCTGACAACGATAACGACCAAAATATTCGTCTTACGACACACAACAACGATGCGAATGGCATCAACACATCAAAACTTGAGGCTCTTGAAGGACAGGAATACAAGTTTGAAGCCGATGTTATCGATAATTTTCCACCATATATGTACCCTACTGACGAAGTTCTTACTCTTAAAGTTGGTGCGCAAGTAATGTTTATTAAGAACGATTCGTCGCCTGCAAAGTTGTACTACAATGGGAAAATAGGCAGAATTACCGAAATCGACGATACGAAAATAATGGTTCTCTGCAAAGGAGACCTTTCACCAATAGAAGTCAAGGAAGAAAAATGGGAAAACATTCAGTATGTCCTTAATAATGAGACTAACGAAATAGAGCAGAATGTAATTGGTGAATTTATACAATATCCGTTGCGACTTGCATGGGCTATAACTGTTCACAAAAGTCAGGGGCTTACGTTCGACCGGGCGATTATTGATGTGCATGCTGCTTTTGCGTTCGGACAGGTGTATGTTGCGTTGAGCCGTTGCAAATCGCTGGAAGGGTTAACTCTGAAAACGCCAATATCGTCGCAGATGATAAAGTCCGACACCGAAGTGGTGACTTTTTGCGAAAATGCGCGACAAAAGCAGCCCGACGAGCAAAGCCTAAATAAATACATAGTATCGTATCAGCGTGATGTACTACTGAAGATATTCGATTTTGGCTTGATGCAGAAGCAATTAGTGGAAGTTAGACAAGTTTACATGTCGAATTTTAACCGGTTTAATCCCGAATATTCACAGAAACTGCTTGATATTACGCAGAGGTTTGATGAGCAGTTGTTTTCCGTAAACAAGAAATTCGTGGTGCAGTTGTGGAAAATATTTTCTGCCTCGCCAGATGTGCAATTGAAGGACGATGAGTTTTTACAGCAACGCATTTCAAAGGCATCGGAGTATTATTACGGGAAATTGGCCGATATTATAGGCGAACCGTTTTCACAAATGTTACTCGAGTCGGACAACAAGGAAATTGACGATGAGATGAAAAAGGCCTTGGAAGCCCTCGAACTTGAATATTGCAAGAAGCGCAATGTCTTCGAAAAACTGCGTGATGGATTCTCTACCGAAATGTATCTAAAGATAATTTCGATTACCGAAGAGAAGTTTGTGCCAACATTCAGCCGTAAATCTCATTCTACGTATTCTGTCCCGAAAACGAACAAGGAGCTGTTCAACGTGCTTAATGCTTGGAGAAAATCGGTTGCCAACGAGTTTGATATGCCTGTTTACTACGTTTTGCCACAGAAGTCGCTGGTGGAAATTGTTGACAAGTTACCACGCAATGCTAAGTCGCTGAGTAAGATAAGTGGCATAGGCGCAAAAAAGGTAGCAGCCTACGGCAACGATATTCTGAACATTATCAACGATTATTGTCGTGAAAATGGCATTGATGATGATTCTGCAATACCAGAACTTGAAGAATTGTCAGAGACAAAGAAGACAAAGGAAAAGAAAGAAAAACCCGCAAAAGGTGATTCGTTCCGCAAATCGCTCGAAATGTTCAAGCATGGAATGTCGGTTGAAGAAATTGCGAAGGAGCGTTCGCTTGCCATATCAACAATCTTTTCGCATCTGACCAGATATATAGCCACTGGTGAAATTCAGCCAGAAGAACTTATTGGTGACAAGGAGAAGTTTGCAGCGGTTATGGATTATTTGGAATCACACGGTGAATATGAAAGCACATCCCAACTTTATGCCGATGCAAACGGAAAGTTCTCGTATGACGAACTCCGTGTCGGAATAAAATTCATGGACAAAATGAAAAATGCGGAAAATTTGAGAACAGACTGAATAGAGAACAAGTACATATCTCTAACTATTTACTTCTCATACCTGTCCTGCAACGAGTTATTTAAACCAAATATTCCACATGAATCTGCAACTGCCTATTTTGACAAAAAACATGACAAAATTTCAGAAAAATGCTTTACCTTTGTAAACTTATTTTCGCATTGAAATGGAATTGAGTTTAGAAGAACTTCAAAAAATAAAGAACAACAGCGGGATTATAGGCAATTCCGCAGGTCTTAATCGTGCTATAAGCGTAGCAGTTCAAGTTGCCGTAACTGATCTTTCTGTTCTTGTCCTTGGTGAAAGCGGTGCAGGAAAGGAAAAGATTCCACAGATAATCCACCGACACAGTCGTCGCGCAGGTAAAAACTACATTGCAGTAAACTGTGGTGCAATCCCTGAAGGCACAATTGATTCGGAACTTTTCGGACACGTAAAAGGTGCGTTCACAAACGCAATTACCGAACGTAAAGGATACTTCGAGGAAGCCAACGGTGGCACAATTTTCCTAGACGAAGTTGCCGAACTCCCCCTCCCTACCCAGGCACGTCTACTAAGAGTTCTCGAGTCGGGTGAATTCATGAAAGTTGGTTCATCAAAAGTCGAAAAGACAGATGTCAGGATTATTGCTGCAACAAACGTAAACCTCCAGGAACGTGTCAACGATGGAAAGTTCCGTGAAGACCTTTTCTACAGGCTCAATACAGTACCTATTACAATACCGCCTCTGCGCGAACGCAAAGAGGACATACATCTTCTTTTCAGAAAATTCGCACGCGATTTTTCTGACAAGTACAACATGCCGGCAATAACTCTAACACAAGAGGCCACAACTTTACTCGAAAACTACAGATGGCCAGGAAATGTACGTGAACTAAAACACGTTGCCGACCAAATATCAATAATAGAAAAAGAACGTACAATTTCGGCTGATACATTGAAGCTATACCTTATTGATATACATTCTACATCATTACCGACAATCATCAAGGGATCGCAACAAGCAAACGACTTCTCTACTGAACGCGAAATACTCTATAAAGTTCTGTTTGACCTGAAAAAGGAAATGGACGAAATGAAAATCCTCCTAAATGACATTATCGACCAGAACCCAAATATCAGATATTCGCTCAACAACGACGACAATCGTATTATCACCGACTTGTCTGACACCCTGAAAATAAAAACTCAATTCCAGCCTATACACCACGACTCCATCCCATATCACCAGAATACAGAAACAAACGACGATGAAATTGTGGAAGAAGTATTGTCTCTTGCCGACCAAGAAAAAGACTTGATTGTAAAGGCTTTAGCAAAGAATAAAAACAAACGCAAACTTGCTGCCGAAGAACTCGGAATTTCAGAGCGTACTTTATATAGAAAAATAAAAGAATACGGAATTGCGAAGTAAATATGTTCATATAATTTGAAAAATGCGCCATACGACATCTCAAAAAGAATAAGGAAATGAGAATCAAAAGACTATACATAATATTACTAATAGTATCATGTATCGCACTCACAGCATGCAAAGGCGGATATTCGTTCACTGGAGCCGACATTAGCGCCGACACCAAAACATTCACAGTTGAACTATTTCCAAACCATGCAAGCCTCGTACAACCTACGCTAAGCAATGTTTTCACCGAAACGCTAAAAGACAAATTTCTATCACAAACAAGCTTACAGCTTGTAAACGACAACGGTGACCTATACTTCGATGGTGAAATCACAAACTACAACGTAACCGCACAAGCATATCAAGGCAACGAAACCTCAGCTCTTACTAGGCTCACTATCACTGTAAAAGTTCGATTTACAAACAATATCGAACCATCAAAAAATTTCGAATCGTCTTTCACAAGATATGCCGACTTCGAAAGCTCACAAAATTTGTCAGCAGTAGAAGGTGAACTTATGCAGCAAATATGCGACGAACTTGTAGACGACATCTTTAACAAATCTGTAGCAAATTGGTAATATGAATAAGGAAACCTTTGAAAAATATATCGGTGACTTCTCGCTTCTGAACGAAGAATCTTTGACAGAAATAAAATCATTGCTCGACGAATTCCCATATTTCCAGTCCGCATGGATTTTATACATCAAAAACTTGTATAACATAAAAGATATAAGGTACGAAAGCAAGCTAAAAACCGCTTGCACTTATATTTCCGACCGAAAGCTTCTGCACGACATTCTGAAAGGCTCATACACTCCGACAACCACCGATAAGCTTACCTGCACACTATCTGCAACAGGAACAAGTCAGCAAAACACTCAAAAACAAACAGATACATCAGAATCTGAAAATAGTAAAGAAATCCTAGAAGCTGAAAACGAAAATAAAGCACAAACCGTTAATGCTCTGTCAGAACAAATAGAAGATGAAGCTCATCACGAATGTGAAGTTATAGACGAAAACGACACAACCACACAAAACACTGACATTCAACTAGAGCAAACTGCAGAAGAATCGCTCCATGAATGCGAAGTTACAGCTGAAAATATTACAAATACACAATTTATTGAGGTGCTGTCAGGACAAACAGGAGATGAAACTCATCCAGAATGTGAAGTTCCTGACGAAAACGACACAACCGCACAAAACACTGATATTCAACTAGAGCAAACTAAAGAAGAAACGCTCCCTGAATGCGAAGTTCCAGCTAAAAGCAATACAAATACACAATTTATTGAGGTGCTGTCAGAACAAACAGAAGATGAAACTCATCCCGAATGTGAAGTTCCAAACGAAAACGACACTACCGCACAAAACTCAGATGTTCAAATAGGCACATTAGAAACAGAGTGTACTCCGGAATGTGAAACACAAACAGAAATAAATGCGCAAAACTCTGACACTCAACCCGAATACTACGAACCAGAGACGCTAGAAGAACAACCGTTAAGCATTGCCGACAAAATATTACGACAAGTAGAAGAAATGCGTAAGGCAAAAGCCGCTTCAGCAAATGCTGAAGAGCAAAAGCCAGAATCAAACGACACGCAGTACCTCATCGGAAATATAAATTCAACGCAACAAGAAGCTACCGAAACAGATCCAAGCGATGTAACTATCATCGAAGAAGTTCAAGAGACAAACACGGAGACATCTCCGGCAGACACTTCCGAGCAAAACGAAGTTACTGCCGTTAGCGAAACCAAAGAAGATGAACCTACAGAAAACCAAACTGACATCGAAGACAAGCCTTTTGTGCCAGAAACAACAGAAAGCACAAACGACGATCACCTTGATATTCCAGATGTTACGGCAGAGGTATTTTCATCGCAACAAGAAGATACAGAAACTGATCCAAGCGACGTAACTATCATTGAACAAGCTCCAGAAACAAGCATTGAGACATCTCCGGCAGACACTTCCGAGCAAAACGAAGTCACAGTCGTTAGCGAAACTGAAGAAGATGAACCGATAGAAAACCAAACTGACATCGAAGACAAGCCTTTTGTGCCAGAAACAACAGAAAGCACAAACGACGATCATCTTGATATTACAGATGTTACGGCAGAAGCATTTTCATCGCAACTAGAAGCTACCGAAACTATTCCAAGCGATGTAACTATCATTGGACAAGCTCCAGAAACAAGCATTGAGACATCTCCGGCAGACTCTTCCGAGCAAAACGAAGTCACAGCCGTTAGCGAATCCGAAGAAGATGAACCGATAGAAAACCAAACTGACATCGAAGACAAGCCATTTGTGTCAGAAACAACAGAAAGCGCAAACATCGATCATAATAATATTCCTGATGTTACGGCAGAAGCATTTTCTTCGCAACCAGAAGATACAGAAACTGATCCAAGTGATGTAACTACCATTGAAGAAACACCTGTTTTGGATGACACAAAAACGCAAACCGAGAGCGAAACTAGCACTCAAGAAGTAGATATTCAAGAACTAGAACAAGAAGATGAAGAGTCGTTAAGCATCGCCGACAGAATATTAAGACAGGTAGAAAGAATGCGTAGAGCCAAAGCCGATTCAACATCTACATACGGACAAACCACCGAGACTGAAACCAATGGTGCACAGGAAATTATCGAAAATGCCATTTCTTCGCACGCCGAAACAACAGAAATAGAAACTACAGAAAGCGCAAATATAGAAGACTGCCAAGCACCAAATACTGAGAGCTACGAACAAGTCGAAGATTACAATATTAACGGCATTGCAGAATACACGGAATCTACTATTGAATCATCATCAGAACACAAAGAAAAGGAATCCATCCTGGAAGAATCTGCAACAGAAAGCCCTGACAATGAACCCGTTGAAGATTTTTCAGAAATATCGGACATAAGTACTAGCATTGTTTCTATTACAGAAACAACTAACGATACGGATAGCATACCCCAAGCGATTGGAGCAGATTCTTCCGACCAAGAAGAAGACCATTCTTCCAATATACATGCCCGCATAAATTCTGAAACACAGAACCCAGAATACAATATCAAAGAAAATACGAGCACCGGATTCACACAGGATCAAATAAAGGAAGCATTAGAAAAACAATTATTTTCGTTAGGCATAAACGCCAGCATAACATTCTCGGGAAATAGCGCAAACATAAAATTTGACAATATAGTAAAAGAAGAAACGCAAAATAACGATCCTAAGGAAGAAAATAATACTGAAACAACAATATTGACAGCAGAAAAACCATCAGGAAAAGCTCAAGAAGCAAATAATACACCATTGAGCAGAAGCAAAAAGTTAAGCCTCATCGACAACTTCCTGAAGGCAGAAGCTAAAATTGTTCCTATAAAGAACTATCACAGCGACAGCACTTTAACAACTGAATCCCTTATTGAAGACGAGGAGCTATTTAGTGAAAAATTGGCCAAGATATACATCAAGCAAGGGCACTTGGAAAAGGCGTTAACAACTTATGAAAAATTATATTTGAAATATCCAGAAAAAAGTATTTACTTTGCGACCCAAATTGAATATGTAAAAAGTTTAATTAATAAATAAAAAGTTATGTACATCTTTTTCTCTGTAATGATTATAATATGTGCAATTTTGCTAATATTAGTAGTATTGGTTCAGAATAGTAAAGGAGGCGGTTTGGCATCAAACTTCAGTCAAGGAAATCAAGTTATGGGTGTAAAAAAGACCACAGATTTTCTGGAAAAAGCAACTTGGACTTTGGCAATATGCCTCGCTGTATTCTGCCTTGTAGCTAGCTTCTCTATTCCTCACAAAAGCGACAACAACAAGGACAAAACTGAGCAAACATCTTCCAACCAAGCAGATAATGCAGAGGAAGAAAATTGATAATTGCAATCAAAGAGACACATTTCTTAAAAATGCCTGCTTCCGACCAATTTGTTGGGGGTAGGCTCTTTTGTTTAAGTAAGAATAATAGCTTATGAAACCGATTGTTAGCATTATCATGGGGTCGGCATCAGACTGGAAAGTCATGGAAAAGGCAGCAACCCAGCTCAACGAATTCAAGATTCCATTCGAGATAAACGCATTGTCAGCCCACCGAACCCCCGACGAAGTAGAAAAATTTGCCCGCGAAGCCGCATCTCGCGGAATTAAGGTCATAATCGCAGGCGCAGGAATGGCAGCTCACCTATGTGGAGTTATTGCCGCAGTAACACCTATCCCTGTGATCGGTGTTCCAATAAACGCAAGTTTCGACGGAATGGACGCTCTGCTGGCCATAGTACAGATGCCTCCGGGAATCCCCGTTGCAACAGTAGCTGTAAACGGAGCACAGAACGCTGCAATTCTCGCCGCACAAATGCTCGCAACTGGCGACAAGGAAATCGCACAAAAGCTCGTTGACTTCAAGGAAAACCTCAAACAGAAAATTGTCAAGGCAAACAATGAACTCGAAGAATATAAGTTCGAATATCGCGTCATCTAACTCATGAAGCTCTTGTACGCCATATTGCTTGCACTTGGAATTATCTTGTCCTTATCCACTTCTGCACAAATCGAAACCGCTAATGCCGGTGCCCGAAGTGCTGGAATGGCAAATACATCGCTTACAATACGCGACACATGGGCTACCTTCAACAATCCTGCTGCAACCTGCCGCATACAACACATAAGCGCAGGTATTTACTACGAAAACAGGTTCCTGCTGAAACAGACAGGCTACGGAGCACTTGCCTTCCAGATGCCAATTCACAAGTCTGGAAACATTTCGGTGGGAATAAGCCATTACGGATACAAGTACTACCAATACAGCCGCGCAACAATAGGATACTCGCAACAATTGTTTTCAAACCTACATATGGGATTGAACATCAATTATTTGCATCTATCTCAGGCAGAATACTACGGCAATGCAAACGGAATGACCTTCGAACTAGGACTTTACTCGCAGCCAATTAAGAACTTCTCGGTTGGAGTATATGTATTCAATCCCGTAAATGTTTCATTCTTCGAAAACAGAGACTTAAAAATGCCTGTAACAATGAAACTTGGGCTATCCTACTTGTTCAGCGACGCACTGCTTCTTGCCGTAGAAACAGGCAAGGCAATAAACGGATACACTTCAATATTCAAGGCTGGAATCGAATACAATCTGCGCAAACATTTCTCGTTCCGCGTTGGCATTTCGATGCTTCCTATCGAATATTCGGCAGGATTGGGCTACAAAGTTGCCGGTGCAACATTCGACCTTGCGTTCGCATATCATCAGATATTAGGGTTAAGTCCGAAAATATCGGTGCAGTATGAATTCTAATGCCCTGCTGAAATATTTACTGACCATTGCATTTGTTTTCAATGCATATATATTGTCGGCACAAGTCGAAAATTCAATTGCACTGCAAGACATAGTAGAAGAAATTGCAGAGAACTCCGACGACGAACTTGACTACACCACATTGTTCAACGCTCTCGAAAACCTCGCAGAAAATCCTCTCGACCTCAACACAGCCACTGCCGAAGATTTCCGTGAAGTCCTGTTCCTTAGCGAATATCAGATTTATTCAATTATAAGATACAGAACGAAATACCACGGATTCCAAACAATTTACGAACTGGCATTTGTAGAAGGACTCGACGAACTTACAATGAAATACCTCTACCCTTTCGTCACCGTTAGCGGAGAAAAGCCCAAAGAAAAAACCAACTGGAAAAAGGTATTTTCATACGGACATCACACGGTTCTAGGCCGTTATCAACGAGTTTTGCAAAAGAAAGCCGGCTACAACATTTCCGACAGCATTCTCCAAATCAACCCCGACAAGTCACGATACCTTGGTTCGCCCGACAAATATTACCTGAAATACAACTACGCCTACAAGAAAAAAATTTCATACGGATTCACCGCAGAAAAGGATGAAGGAGAACAATTTTTCCGCGGTGCACAAAAATATGGATTCGACTTTTATTCGGCTCATTTCCAACTGAATGATGTAAGCATTTTCAAGAAAATCATAGTCGGCGATTATGTAGCACAATTCGGACAAGGACTTACAATGTGGACAGGAATGGCATTTGGCAAAGGTTCTGGAATAGATGGAATGATAAAAAAGCCACGCTTGGTTGACCACTACTCATCGTCGAACGAATCAGCGTTTATGCGTGGCGAAGCTGCCGTAATAAAACTCAAAGACTTCACGATTACCGAATTCGTATCATACAAATCGCTTGATGCAGGAATTGCAGAAGCCGACACTCTATCCGAAGAAGAAGACCTTGTTACAAGTTTTCTCGAAACCGGCTATCATCGCACCCCCGGCGAAATAGCCAAAAGACACACCTTGAAGGAATTTGTAACGGGCGGCAACGTAACTTGGCAAGGCGAGAAAATGAAAATCGGTGCAACTGGTATTTATTATTCGTATTCCAACCCAATCAATACCAACGATAGAGCCTACGAATATTTCAATTTCAGCGGCAAATCAAACTTCAATTTTGGTATAGACTACCTCTTTAACCTCCACAAAGTTAATATTTTTGGTGAAACTGCCATAAGTCCCAATGGAGGCTTCGCTACTGTCGACGGTGCAACATTTGATTTTGTTCCCGAATTCAAAATGTCGGCCCTATACCGATACTACAGTCCCAAATACCAGAACATGTACGCACAGGGCTTTTCGGAAGGCAACAAGACATACAACGAATCGGGCTTATATATTGGTGCAGAAATACTTCCTGTGAAGCATCTGCGCTTGAACATATATTTCGACAGCTGGAAATTCCCATGGCTAAAATACGGAGTAAACTCACCATCTACCGGACACGAATGGACTGCAGAAGCCACATATACGCCAAAACGGAACATAGAAATGATACTGCGCGCAAAATATGAAACCAAGCAGAAAAATTCACCGGAAGAAGCCACTATAAAGGAAATTATCAATTACAATACATCAAAATACAGGTATCAGCTGAATATCACACCAAATACCGAATGGAAGCTTAAGAGCCGCATCGAAGTTTCTCACTATCATCGTCCCGACAGTGCAAGCTGGGGATTCCTAGTATGCGAAGACATTCAGTACAAACCTGCGAAACTTCCATTGACCTTCACCGCACGAATAGCTTTGTTCGATACCGAAGACTACAACTCAAGAATTTACGCCTACGAACAAGATGTACTTTATGCCTTCACCGTCCCTATGTTTTACGGTCGCGGCACACGCTTAGCTCTCGTCATAAAATACGATGTTACCGACAACATTGACCTGTGGTTCAGAATTGCAAACACATACTATGCAGACAAAACAGTTCTAGGTTCAGGACTTGACGAAATACAAGGACCTAACCGTACCGAAGTGAAACTGCAGTTCAGACTAAAATTTTAAAACTCAAGCAGCATGCTCATAACAACCAAAGAAGAACACATAAATTTTCTGAACGGCATACTCAATCAGGCCAAGAACCTAAATTCAGAAGGTAGTAATGTTGTTGCTACACTTGTAATGTCGCAGCTAATCGAAATCATGGGCAGCTACCTAGACGCTAAACCGATGCGCACAAAGGAACAATCAGCAAACAGATTCAACACAGCAATCTACAGGCTTTTCCCAATAAAATATTCGAAAGCCAACCGCAAAAGTTTCCTTTACTACCAGCTACGCACATCCATAGTTCACACACTGACACCAACCTGCAGCATTTCACTAAAAAGCGGAACGTCCGATCAGCACCTTTCCGAAAAAGACGAAATCACAGAAATATACACCGGCAACCTACTCCTCGACACCGAAAAGGCATTACAAATACTAATCCGCTTAATAAACGAGGACAAGGTAAAACTAAAAAAACTGGCGGCAGGAGAAGTAGAATAGGCATATATAGTAATAATTTTTCCAGCGTTATGCCCAACACCTATCAACACAAAGCAATAAAATCAACAATCGTAAATCGTACTTCTCCAATCGTAAATTTCATTATCTTTGGCACACGGATTGCGCATATATGGTGCGCGATTAAAAATTAAGAATTAAGTGCCATTTTGACATATTTTTTATGAACAAATTTGACGACGACTACAGATTGATGTCCGACATGGAAGAAGGCGAAAGTATTATTCCAATTTTTACGGACGTGATAAAGAAAACAGATGATTTAAAGGATTTTCCTGAATTTATCCCGATACTTCCACTTAGGAACTCGGTGCTATTTCCAGGAGTTGTACTGCCCATAAATATTGGCAGACAAAAATCCTTCAAGCTTATACGCGACATACAGAAAACCACAAGAATATTCGGGGCATTGTCGCAGATTGACGCAGAGGTTGAAGATCCCAAATATTCCGACTTGCACAAAATCGGTACGGTAGCCGAAATTTTGAAGGTTATCGAAATGCCAGACAACACCATTTCTGTCATAATACAGGGAAAATCAAGGTTCGAGGTACTGGAATACACAAGCGACGACCCATATTTCACTGCAAGGATCCGCTACCTCAAAGAATCGCAGGAAACACGCAACGACAATGATATGGATGCCATAATGTCTTCTATAAAAGACATTTCCATAAAGATTGTCCGCATGACACAAAACGCCCCAGGAGAATTGGCTTTCGCACTGAAAAACATAGACAATCCTACTTTCCTTGTAAACTACATTGCAACCAACTGCAACTGCACCAACGATGAAAAACAATCGCTCCTTGAAACCAACGATCTGAAACAGAGAGCCATAAATCTTCTTCGTATACTCAATGAGCAGAAGCAGTTTCTTGACCTGAAAAATGAAATACAAGGCAAGGTTAAGAAGGACATGGATAAACAGCAGCGCGAATACCTTCTGAACCAGCAGATTAAAACCATTCAGGAAGAACTTGGCGGCTCTCCGTACGAAAAGGAAATTGCAGAACTGCGCGAAAAGGGCAAGAAGAAAAAATGGAACAAGGAAATTGCAGAAGTCTTTGATTCTGAACTAAAAAAACTTGAACAGTTGAATCCGATGTCGGCAGAATTTTCGGTGCAGATGAACTATGTTCATGTGTTTGTTGATTTGCCATGGAACGAATATACCAAAGATAATTTCAACCTGAAACATGCACAGAAAGTCCTTGACCGTGACCACTTTGGACTTGACGAAGTAAAAGACCGCATACTCGAACACCTTGCAGTACTGAAACTTAAAGGTGATTTGAAATCGCCTATTCTATGTCTCTACGGTCCTCCGGGAGTTGGCAAAACATCACTTGGCAAAAGTATAGCTGACGCGCTTGGCAGAAAATATGTCAGAATGTCACTTGGGGGACTGCACGACGAATCAGAAATTCGCGGACATCGCCGTACATATATTGGTGCAATGCCAGGCAGAATTTTGCAGAACATCAACAAGGCAAAGTCATCAAATCCAGTGTTCATCCTCGACGAAATCGACAAGGTTGGCAACGACTACAAGGGTGATCCATCATCGGCATTGCTCGAAGTTCTTGACCCTGAACAAAATACCGAATTTCACGACAATTTCCTCGACCAAGAGTACGACTTGTCGAAGGTAATGTTCATTGCCACAGCAAACAACGTTTCGACCATAAATCCCGCTTTGCGCGACAGAATGGAGATGATTGAAATAAGTGGCTACATCACAGAGGAAAAGATGGAAATTGCCAAGCGTCACCTCATTCCAAAGGAATTTGACAACCACGGAATTAAGAAATACAGAATCAAGGTTGAGGATTCGGCAGTACTGAAGTTAATCGAAGACTACACCCGCGAATCTGGCGTTCGCGCCCTCGACAAGCAGATTGCAAAATTGGCTCGCCGTCTTGCAAAGGCAATCGGTATGGACGAGAAATATCCGAAAGTAATCACTGCCGAAAACCTTGAAACCTTCATCGGCAAACCACTTTTCCACCGCGACATGTACGAAGACCAGGAATATGCAGGCGTTGTTACAGGATTGGCTTGGACGGCTGTTGGAGGCGAAATCCTCTACATCGAGACCAGTCTTTCGGCTGGCGATGGCAAGATGACGCTCACGGGCAACCTCGGCGATGTGATGAAGGAATCGGCAAAACTGGCTATGGAATACGTAAAGGCTCATGCCGATGTTCTGGGAATTAAGCCCGAAGTTTTTGAAAAGTGGAACATTCACCTGCATGTGCCCGAAGGCGCAATTCCAAAGGATGGTCCGTCAGCTGGTATCACAATGGCAACTGCAATAGCATCGGCATACACACAACGCAAAGTAAAATCGCACATTGCAATGACGGGAGAAATTACACTGCGAGGAAAAGTTCTGCCAGTTGGTGGAATCAAGGAAAAGATTCTTGCTGCAAAACGTGCAGGAATCACCGAAATCATACTTTCGCGCGATAACGAAAAGGACATCAACGACATAAAGCCAGTTTACCTCGAAGGAGTTGAATTCCATTATGTTGACACGGTTTCCGATGTATTCAAACTTGCCATTACAGACCAAAAGGTAAAAAACGCTAAAAAACTTATTGAAGAATAATGCAACGCAAACGCACCGACATAGACCTGATGGCTCCAGTAGGCTCATACGAGTCGCTGATGGCTGCAATACAGGCAGGTTCAAACTCGATTTACTTTGGCATTGAGCAACTTAATATGCGTGCCCGCTCGTCAAACAACTTCACTTTCGACGACCTGCGCGACATTGTTTCGATATGCGAGGAGCACAACGTAAAGACTTACCTCACCGTAAACACCATTATCTACGACGAGGAAATGGAAAAGATGCACAAGATTGTGGATGCCGCAGCAGAAAACCATGTTACGGCAATAATTGCTTCCGACATTGCAGTTATGCAGTATGCCCGCAGCAAAGGCGTTGAGGTACACGCATCCACACAGCTGAACATTTCCAACATCGAGGCGGTTATATTTTTTGCTCAATTCTGTGATGTGATGGTTACCGCACGCGAACTAAGCCTTGACCAAGTGAAATACATCACCGATCAAATCCGCCAGCGCAACATTCGCGGACCAAAGGGCGAACTCGTAAAGATTGAAATTTTCTGCCACGGAGCATTGTGTATGGCCGTTTCGGGCAAATGTTACCTCAGCCTACATGAATACAACCATTCTGCCAACCGAGGCGCTTGCTTGCAGGCATGCCGCAGGTCTTACCGCGTTACCGACATCGAAAGTGGCGATGAACTCGAAATCGACAACAAGTACATCATGTCGCCAAAAGACTTGTGTACAATCGGTTTCGTTAACAAAATCATCGATGCTGGCGTAAGCGTACTGAAAATCGAAGGTCGAGCCCGTTCTTGCGAATATGTAAAGACGGTTGTTGAATGCTACGACCAAGCCCTAAATTCCTGCTTTGATGGAACTTACGACCGCAAAAAGATTGATGGTTGGAAAAAACGCTTGGAAACGGTTTTCAATCGAGGATTCTGGGACGGCTACTATCTCGGACAACGACTTGGCGAATGGTCGGAAGTTTATGGTTCACGTGCTACAAAGACCAAAGTATATCTCGGCAAGGTGCTCAATTTCTTCTCGAAAATCAATGTTGCAGAAATCAAACTCGAAACCGCCGAAGAACTGAATGTCGGCGATGAAATCCTGATAACAGGTACTACTACAGGCGCTTTGCAACAAACAGTAGATGAAATCCGCGAAGACTTGAAGCCAGTGCAAAAGGTTGTACAAGGTTCTCTGTTCTCGATAAAAACCAACGACATTGTCCGCCGTGGCGACAAACTATATAGGATTGTTGACACTCAATTTGCAAGTTGCGAGTAATGGAAATCTGCCTCCACGACCTCTGGAAGGAATACGAACTCATTGACTGTGGCAATGGTCGCAAACTTGAGCGTTTCGGCGAAATTACCCTCATCCGCCCCGAAATAACAGCCACAGGCAAACCCCACCTTTCCGAAACACAATGGAAGGAAATGGCGAATGCAGAATTTGTTGAGACATCAAAGAACTCGGGCAAATGGGATATTTTCAAGCAAATTCCAGAAACATGGCAGATGTCTTACTCATCCCGTTCCCTGAGCTTGTCGAAGGGTCGGGATGTTACTCATATTACTGCCGAACTTTCCCTCACCACCTCCAAACATATTGGCATTTTTCCCGAACAAGTCATCAACTGGCAGTTCATTGACCGCGTACACGGAAACTTCGGAAACGAAATTTTTCTCAATTTGTTCGGCTACACTGGATTGTCAACGGTTTTCGCATCCAACTTCTTCGACAAGGCAACCCACATCGATTCCATTCGCAAGGTTGTGGAATGGACTCGCCGCAACGCCGAAAACTCTGGCAGAAGCAACATCCGCCTCATCACCGAAGATGCTCAGAAGTTTGTTGAGCGCGAAATCAAGCGTGGCAACACCTACGATGGCATTATCCTCGACCCGCCAGCCATTGGTAGCGGAGCAAAAAACGAAAAGTGGATTTTTGATGAAATGATTGAAAATCTTCTCACTAACGTAAATCTCATTGCAAAAGACAATTCGTTCATAATAATGAACTTGTATTCTCATTCGGTGTATGGAATGGAAGTGCAAGAACTTTTGCACAAGTGCTTCCCGTATCACAACATAGAAATGTGCGAGGAAGTAAAAGGAATATCAAGTTTCGGAGGGAAAATAAGCCACGGAATGTTTGTATGGTTGAAGTCTTGCTAAGTTTTGGACATTCAAAACAATTTGTTATTTTTGCCCAAACATTGAAAATTTAACATGAAAAACATACTTCAAACAATAATTATATCATTAATCTTAGTATTAATATTACTACCTAGTTGCATAATTATTGAATATCATCCTGAGCATGATAAAGGAAGATATATGGGTATATGGGCAATAATGGAATCCGACTCAAAAATAATAAAGGATGACCTAACAATTAAAACATCTATAAATGACTTGGATTATCACGAAATAATAACAGATAACAACAATCAGATATTGAGCGATAAAACATGGTCTATCGGAATTGATACAATAGAAAACGGACACGGAAGATTCTTCAAGGACTGCGATTTGAATTTCTATGACGAAAACACTATGATAAAATTGCTTATATACAATCACATAGACACTATTGAGAACACAGATACAACAATTATAACAACAGTAAAGAAGAGATATGAAGGAGATTGGCAGGTATATAAAAAGGAAAATCGCCATGATAAAACCAAGATAGTGTTTACGGTAAACCACACAGACATTGACACATGCTATGCAAAATATACATCAAACGGATTCATTGAAGACGAAGTAATTCACAATAGCTATTGGGGCAGCGGTGTATGGACCTACGAAGTTGAAAAAATAAAAGGAGGTCTTAATCTTTCAGGAACTTTTGAAAATGAAAACGAATACGGATACGAGAATCTTGTGCTTAAGAAATCTTATTAGCAGGCATAAATTTGCTTATACGAATTAACCGATTAAAACAAACTATTCCATATACTCCACTCCTCATCGCCCCAGTGGTGATATATGTGCATTAAGATAGGATTTGAAATGGTCTTGAAGCCATCGCGAGTGTAACCTTTCTCGGCATCGTAATCTATGTTTCCATCTGCAAATTCTGCAATCCAATTATACTCAACGGGTAAAGTCGGATGGTTTTGCAATCCAAACTTCCAGACTGTCAATGCCAAAGTTCCTTGGTCACGAGTTTTTGTATATGGATTTGCAAACTCGGCAATGGTCTTTTCGTGCCAGTAGTCCAGAAATTCCGCCGATGAATCATCAAACAGGAAAACACCTCCGTTCCAATGCTGCCAGTCACCAGGAATGTTTATGCCGTAGGTTTGGGAAAGATATTCGGAAAGGTGTTTGCAATGTGGTGTATTTAGCTCAAAATCAAGCCAATCGTTAGAATTTTCTCCAAGTTTTGGTAGAATTAATTTTTTATAAAAGCGGAAATCCAACTCCACGACATCTCCGTTTTCGTTTCGCCAGCACATTTCCGATTTGCTGAAAGTAAACTTTCCCAACGCGAACGATCTTACAAAAGGCAAATATCGCAGAAAGAAATATCGGCTTGCTCCAAAAACATTGTGTTTTGTCCTGGCAAACAATTCGGCGAGTTCTCTCCTATCGTCTTTCACAGAATCGGCATCAAGGTTGAAATCACCTATGCGATTTGCAACTTCTGCCTTGAATTTTGCAATTATTTCTCCACGATGTGTATGATTTTCAATGCAATTGCAGTTCACTGCGTGCGGACTGAAATATTCAAAAGGAGCATTGTCGTTGGCAAATGTTATTGGTGCAGAATAGTGTGAAAAAATTTCGTCAACCTTTTCGGACAGGCACACCACATCGCTGTCCAAGTAGCAATAGGTATGTCCGTGTGGAAGAATTTTATGCAACGACGTTTTCAGGTAGATGCTTGCCTCATGGTTGTTGTATTCGCTTGGTGTTGCGATGTCAATAATATTTTCGTACGAAATAGGAATCTCGTTTCTGCAACTATCGGTAACCACAATTATTTCGTTCCGCGTGAACATTTTCAACCTTTCGATTGAAAAGGCGAGCTGGGAAATGCACCTTTCGGAACCGCAAACTGCAAAGACGAATTTGTTCATTGTTATTAGTTTATATCTGGGCTAGCAGGCTCAAAGGCTAACAGCCCTTTTTTAGTCGCTTCGCGAGAAATCTTACAAATTTACACAAATTTTACAAATCTTATTTGTTTAATTTTAAACCTATTTGTTAAATTTCTGCCGTTAGGCACTCCAAAATCGTATGCCGACCCTTCGGCTCCGCTCAGGGAGCGGCTATTTTGAGCGTAGCGAAAATAATTGTCCATTATACATTGTTAATTATTATTTGTTAATCCAATCATAATCGCGCAAAAATTGTCGTTTCTCCGCTTTTATCTCCTTTCGTTGGTAACTTCTGTATTCCGACAACAATTTCAGGTATTCGCGTTTTGGCAGACGAAGCCCCTCGTCGCTCTTTATCATCATACGGAACTCGGAGCAAATTGTCTGGTAAATTTCCGGGGCATAAAACCTGTAAAAATCATCATCGAGAAGCGATTCCAAAATGTTGATATTGTTGCGTTTGAAGTCAAATAGGCTTCCGCGTTTCGAGATTCCACCTACGTGGTCGTTGTAAACCGACCAGCACTCGTTGAAATATCTGAACTTCGAGTTCTTTATCAGTTCGAGTTCCAGCGCCCAACTGAACGAAAATTCCTTGAACTTATAGTTTTGCATAAAACTTTCCAGATTTTTCCACCTGCAAACCAATGTCGATGTTGGAATTATTGTCCTTGTAATCAGCATCTGCGGCTGAAAGTCGGGATAGTACTTGTTCATCTGCGAATAGGCTTTCCAACCGACTTTTGTCTTTTTCATAAACTCGGCATCGCCAGTGTCGTTCATCTGATGAATTTCTGCATCGTGGAAACAAGCGGAATATTCTAGATTTGCTTCAAGAAAATCAATCTGCACTTGCAATTTACCATCATAGCACCAGTAGTCATCACCATCGAGAAAAGCAAAATACTTTGCCTCACACGACAAACCGATGGCTTTTCGTACCGAATGCAGCACTCCCATATTTCTTTCATTCTCGTAAAAAGAAATCTTATCGGGGTTCTCTGTTGCCAACTTTTTCACAATTTCAACAGTTCCGTCGGTGGAGCAATCGTCAAAAACATACACTTTATAATTATAGGTACATTTCTGCTCCATCACCGACCGAATGCACTTTTCGATGAATTGTGCATGATTGCAAGAGAAAACGAATATTGAAAGTGCAATATCATTCATAAGAAATATCCATACTTGTTTGCAAAGTTACCAATAATATTGAACTGCGAAATATTTTGTGCTACATAATCTCAAAAAAACTACCTTTGTACAGCAAATGGCAAAGCAAAAGCACACATACGGGACAATCACACGCAATCTGCTGCGCTGGAAAAACAACCTGCGCAACAAAAACCTTGTAGGTCAAGGCATTGATGACAAGGAATTTCGCAAAAACCTAATAGAATACAACACACAACGACATTTTGGCTGCGACAAAACAATTTGCCATGTCCCGATGCGAAGCCTATATTTCGGTTTTGGCGGAATTGTAACCGCCTGTTGCTTCAACCGTAATTATGTGCTGGGAAAATTTCCAGAAAACTCTATTGCGGAGATAATTCATGGTGAAAAACGTAAAGCATTGCAGAAACATCTCTCAGAAACCGACTTTTCATACGGTTGCCAATTCTGCAAGGATATGATTGCTAGCAGAGATTATATGTCTGTAGGTGCAAGATTTGCAGATGCCTTTCCCGACAATGGCGACCTCCCATCCGAAATGATTTTCGAGCTTGACAACACTTGCAATCTCCGATGCGAAATGTGCAGCGCAAAATTCTCGTCAGCACACAACAACGGCATACGCGTCACCGCCCCATACGACAACGAGGATTTCATAAACCAACTAAAACCTTTCATTCCACACCTGACAGAGACAAAATTTCTAGGTGGAGAGCCATTTCTGAGCGACATCTATCCCAAAATATGGGAACTCATTATTGCCATTAACCCTGAATGCAAGATACGCATACAAAGTAACGGAACGATTCTTAACGAAAAAATCAAGGACATACTTCAGCGTGGCAACTTCCAAATAGGTCTATCAATAGACACGTTGAATCCAGAGCGTTACGCGAAAATCAGAAGTGGGGCAAAAATTGAAAAGTCATTGGAAAACCTTGAGTTTTTCAATTATATCTGCAAAAAGAACAACGACCACACAAGCATATCTGTATGCCCGATGAAAGAAAACCGCCTAGATATTCCAGAACTTGTTGACTTTTGCAACAAAAAAGACATTTACATATATTTCAACGATGTTACTACCGAAGGTGTCACTATTAGCGAACTGTCGGCACAGGAACTTGATGAACTTGCAACATATTACAAAAAAAACAATCGGAAAGGACATAATTATATTTCAATCCACAACCACATATCATTTTCTAACCTCATAAGAAAAGTTGAATATCTTAGGGACCAACGCAAGCAAAAAGTCTACATGGACGAAACAATCCCTTGTACGCGAAAGGATTTTGTTGAAATGCTAACTAATATTATTTCGGAAGATGAAAGCATAGATATAAAGGAAGCGAAATACTTGGTGGATTATATTCCTGAAAACTTTCTGATAAAACGAAGCGAATATCTGTACATAAAAAACGAAATGAAAATAGACAGCATAAAGAACTTTATAAGTCAGTCCAAAGAAAAACAAATGGAGCACTTAAACAAAATACTTCACATTTAAATATCTGGCAATGAATATTTTGAAACTCTTCAAGAGAAATAAGTGGCACATACCCAACGGAACCTTATCGGAATACAACAAGTTAAGGGGAAAAGATAAGGCGCGGTTCTGCTATGCTCCATACCATTCATTGACATTCAAGCCAGATGGCTGCATATATGCATGTTTCGACAATATTCGTAAAAAACTCGGAGAATATCCACAAAACTCTATCGCAGAAATATGGAACGGAGAAGAAATAAAAAAACTTCGAGAAAGAATTGACAGACATTGCTTGGACTATGGCTGTGAAGAATGTTTCAACCAACTTGCACTCAAGAACTTCTACTCAGTAAAAGCATGGAACTACGATTATATCCGCCCAATTCATAAAAGCACAGACCAACCGACCGCATTTGATTTCCAACTTAGCAATGTATGCAACTACGAATGCATAATGTGTAGCGGAGAACTTTCGACCAGCATAAGAAACAATCGCGAACATTCGCCACTTTACGGCTGTCCATACGACGACAAATTCATTGACCAACTACGACCTTATATTCCCAACTTGCAAAACACGTCGTTCACCGGCGGAGAAACATTCCTGAATCCTTTGTACTACAAAATCTGGGACATTATCGCCGATGAAAATCCTCAGTGCATAATTTCAGTTTCAACCAACGGAAGCATACTCGACGAGCGCATAAAATCATATCTGGAAAAACTGAAATTCAACATTACAATTTCGATAAATGCAGTTGATGAAGACATCTACAAGTCGATACATATTGGCGGAGATATGCACCGCGTGCTCGACAACTTCATATATTTCCGCGACTACTGCAAGAAGGCTGGAACCAATTTGATGATAAAGATTTGTCCGCTCAGACAAAACATTTACCACATTCCAGCACTGATGGATTATTTCAATGCAAATGACACTTGCATATCGTTCAACAAGGTAATGTATCCTCCACATTGTTCTCTTTGGAATCTACCAGCAAACGAACTTGGTAAAATCATTGAATTTTTGAAGCAGAATAGAAAAGATGCGAAAACCGAAATAGGACGACTTAATAATGCTCGCTACGATACACTCATAAATCAGTTGAGCAGATGGCAAAAAGATGGCGCGGAACGGGAGAAACTGAGACTTAAAGACAAACCAATCGGCGAGCTAGTAACAATGTTTGAAAAGAAAATTAGGAATTACTACTCAACATTAAATATTGATTCTTCAGAATCTGAAACAGAGATTAAATCTATATTGGCGAAAATTGAAGAACTGGACAAATCGTTGAATAATAACATCTTCAAGGAATTTATTATCTATATTACAGCACTTCCTACGAGTTTTGTCGTTCCTCACCTGAAACAGAAAAGTGTGGAAATGCTGAGACAGCGGGTACAATATTCTTTCAAAACCACAGAAAACAAATGAGTATAGCAAAGACCGACAAAAACATCATAAAGGAATTTAATTCGACACGTAGAAGCAAAAAATTTTTGTGCAATGCACCATTTTGCGCCATGCGGTTCAGCATAAGCGGACTTGTTTCCCCTTGTTGCCACTCTTTTGGACTAAACGACTGCTATCCCAACAGAAATATCCGGCAGATATGGGACGGAAGCATTTTTAAGGAATACCGCAAAAGCATTAGAAACGGACAATTGTCTAACTCATGCACATATTGTGAAAGTAGGCTAAAATCAAAGGAATTTTCACTAATTCCGATTCGGCAATTTGACGACTTCAAGGTAAGACGCATAGGATTCAACAAACTACAAACCCTCCAATTGGCAATAAGCAACAGATGCAACCTTAAATGCCCAATGTGCAACGAGATGTTTTCGTCCCAATACGATCAATCTGACACATTTGACAGCGATAACATTTATAATGAAGCATTTATCAATGAACTTTACGAATACATTCCACATCTGAATGAATTGATATGCCTTGGAGGAGAACCATTCCTAATCAATGAATATTATGACATCTGGGATAGAATAATAAGTGTAAATCCATCATGCAGAATCAGTGTCGTTACTAACGGAACTATACTTAATGACAGAATAAAACGGCTACTTGAATTAGGAAATTTCAGCATTAATCTATCTTTCGAAACTATTGTAAAGGAAACATACGAAAAAATTCGTGTCAATGCCAACTACGACACCGTAATTTCCAATATGGAGTATTTTGCCAAAGTGTTAAGACAGCAGGGAAAAACATTGCAGATTCCTGCCTGCGCATTAAAGAGCAACTGTAAAGAGCTCCCTGATTTAGTTAGGTTTTGCAACGAAAACGATTATCACCTGACAATATTAACCACATACAGGGATATAGATGTTGCAATGTGGAGTTTATCTTCCGACCAGTTAAAAGAACTGAAGGATTATTATCTACAGCAAACATTTACAACCCACGACTGGAACTCGAACGACAATGTGTCAAATTTCAAAAACTTCATATCTACAGTTGACAGATGGATTTCTGATGCCGAAAAGAAAGAAAACTTTCAAAATTTATATGACCTAAAAACCGACAAGGTAGCGGAATTAAAGAATCGGCTATTTATGAATATGGGAAAATGCCTGAAAGAAACATCCTTGTCGGAAGATGACTTTGCCAAGAAGAGAGAATATGTTTTCGGCAAATGGAAACGCATAATGAATAGTTTGCCCGAATATTTTGAAAGCAACCACTTATACAAAATACTATTGCAGGTTTCACCATACATCATTGTTGAATATATGCTGAGATGCAATAGCCAGACTATGAAAAAAACATTAGAAGAGGGCTTTTATTACGGGTTTACACATTGAATAATTGACAAAAATAATAAATTATGATTATAGCAGGAGCAGGTTCGGCAGGAAAGGAAACATTAGAAATATACCTTTCGACAGGGAAAAAGGACATTGTACTGTATGACGACAACCAGATAAAAAATGCAGAACTATTTGACGGACACAAGATTATTTGCACAGAAAGCGAACTGATTGCAGAGATAAAGAAAAATCCTTTGTTCTGCGTTGCCATTGGAAATCCGAGAAGACGGGAAAAACTTTTCGACAAGATTTTGTCTCTTGGCGGAATTCCTGCCAACATAATGAATACCAACCTTTTCTACTGCATATCCGACATTTCACAAAACGGAAGTATCATTCAGCCAGGAGTAAATATTTCGTACGGACTTGAAATCGGACAATCCTGCATTATACACGCAAATTCTACAATCGGGCACAAGGTAAAAATTGGCAACTTTATCAATATTAACCCATTATGCAGCATTATCGGTCCGTGCGAAATAGGTGATTTTTCGTATATCGGTGCAGGAAGCGTAATATTGCCTAACTGCAAGATTGGTCGCAATGTAATTGTTTCGGCTGGTAGCGTTGTAAACAGGAATGTCGCAGACTACGAAACTTTCGGTTAGAATTTCAGCATTCTGTTGTAATTCTTAAAGTTATGCGCAGTTCTCTTTTCTAAATCGATCTGCTCGTCATCGCTTAACTCTCCAATAAAGCAAGTCGGATCTTCGGCAAACGGATTGCCAGTCTTGTAGTAGGCCATCACACGACAACCGCCACAAGTGCTTGTGTATTTGCAACTTCCACATTTGCCTTCCAAACGTTTCCTATCCGTTATCCTTGTAAAAAGTTCCGACTTGAACAAAATGTCCTCAAGGTTCTCATTAAGCACATTGCCGGCATACACCGAATCAGCAAACAACGGACAAGGCGAAACATAACCTTCGGGATTTATAGCATAATACGAACCAACCCAGCACCCTACGGTCGGATTTGTAGCATAACCATCTTCTTGCAATTTATTCCCTGTAATCAACTCATAATCATTGGGATTCAAGAAATATGGAACAAAACTCACGTGTCCGTTATAACAATCGGTAAGATAAGGATGAAAACAATTCCTCAGCATTTCCTTGTCAAGCATCAATTTGCTGGCATTGCAGTTGCGCACCACAAACGGAATCCTATTGAACGGCAAGTGCATCTTCTGCAATGCGGCAACGGTTTCCTTAAAACTATCCTTGTTGAAATCGCCAATTGTAACACAAATGTTCAACCTGACATTATGCTTTTGTAATCTATTTATCGCCTTAATTATGAAATCGTTGCTAACATCACGCGTATCCTTGTTTTCGCTATCGAAGGAATTAAGCCCCAATGAAACATACAAATTATTGCCAAGAAGAGCCTTCAGTTCCGAAATCTTGTCATCGGACAACAATATGCCGTTGCTTACAATGCTTATTGAGAAACCCATTTGGTTTGCAACATTGAGCAATTCAATATGGTCAGGTCTTAGTAGAAATTCGCCACCAGAAAAACTAATGCTTTGTGTACCAAGGATCTTCGATGGTTCAAATATCCTTGAAACAATTTTGTCAAATGCAATATCTTCGCGTTGTTTGCCGCACGACGAACCTGTTGAACAATATTTACAGTTCAAGTTGCAATTTCGCGTCGCTTCAAAATATAATGTGTGAAATTTTCTCATTCCCATACATCAACAACTTGTCCCGAAATAAACCCTTCGACTTGCATTATATCCATCATTTTATTGGCGACATTTTCTGAAGTGTCAAACCTACAAGCATTCCTTTCTGCAAATTTTAAAATGTCTCCATAATCACCAAGCGCCCTAACTGCATTGGAATCTATAATTCCTGCGCGGAGAATATTCACCGATATTTTTCGTTCCGCCAGTTCGTTAGCCATATACTTGCACAAAGTCTCAAGCCCTGCCTTCGCCACACCATTTGCTGCATAATTCGGAAAAATTTTGCTTGTTCCTTCGCTTGTGAAGCCAAAAATGTACGATTCCTGCTCCAAAATACCATTTGCCAACAATTCTTGCGTCCAAGTTGCGAACGAAACGCACATAGAGTTGAATGTATGCAGGAACGAATCTTCTTTCAGAATTCTGTCTCCAGAAAAAATATTTCCGATATTTCCATCTGCAATAGCGTGAACCAAACAGTTAATACGGACATCTTTCAGTTGGTCACAGACTTTTACAATGTCATCCTTGTTCGCTGCATTTGCCTTTATATCAGTAACCTTAACACCGTACGCCTCGAGTGCAAGCACCTTGCGTTTGTTTTCCTCCGTCTTCGCACGGCGTCCACGATTAACAATAAAAATGTCGTAGCCATTTTTTGCAAGAATAGTCGCACAAGCATACCCTACACCACCAAATCCACCTAATATCAATGCCGTTTTCTTCATCACTGCCTATATTTTTTCAAAACCAAACAAGCATTTACATCGCCGAAACCGAAACTTGCCTTTGCAGCATATTCAATATCAATGTTTTCTATTGCCTGTTGCGGAATTTTGTCCGAATCGTAGATTCGTGATATTTCAGAATGCAAAGGCATACTATTTCTTGAATTATGTACGAACCTATTCTTCATCTGCAGTATCGTTGCAATGGTTTCGATTGCTCCAGCCGCTCCAAGTGCATGACCGACAAGCGATTTAGTGGAATTTATATATGGAAAATCTTGTTTTATTTCCAATGCCTTGCACCAGTTTGCAACTTCTACCGAATCTGCCATTGTACTGCTGAGATGTCCGTTTATATAGCTTATTTCCAAAGGATTAATTCCTGCTGTAGCAACAGCATTTCTAATACATTCTACAGCTTTGTCAGAATTAGGGAAAGTCATGCTTCCGCCATTTCTTTGTCCACCAGAATTAACACACGCTCCAACAATCTCCGCATAAATCCTTGCACCTCTTGCTTTTGCGTGTTCCAAATTTTCAACGACAAGCATTCCAGCACCAGCCGAAGGCACAAAGCCGTTTGCAAGTTTACTCATAGAACGGCTTGCTTCATGCGGATTGTCGTTGCCATCACGACAAAGTAAACGCATGGCATCGAATCCTGCCCACACATACGGAGAATCGGGATCGCAACCACCTGCCAAAACAACATCAACCACACCATTTTCAACCAACTCGTATGCTCTTGCAATAGCCTCAGTTCCCGAAGCACACGCCGACGACAAACATTCTACCCGTGTGGATGCGCCCAGCAGTCCCGACAAGAAAGCGGCTGGACCGCTGTGCATTGTGTTGGCAACAAACCAACTTCCCAGTTTCTTCACGCGCCCTTCGTCTATCAGGCTTTTCATCCGTGAAAAATAATCATAGCCAGCGCAGGTGCTTCCTACCACAACAGAAACATCACAAGAAGACGAAGATTGCATATTGGGAAGTTCGAAGCCGGCATCCTTCCATGCATCAATTCCTGCCGAAAGATCATAAATTATTGATTTGTCGCCAAATTCGGGCTCTATACGACTGATAGTTTCCATATTATGTACCACAGGCTTAGGTATTCCAGCCACACGGCAGACAAAGTTCTTGTCTTCCAGTTCCTTTGAATAAGATATGCCAGATTTTCCTTCGCGCAATGCCGCCAAAAAGTCTGGCAAAGTAGAACCAATCGGGCTTACAACACCCATACCTGTAATTGCCACCCTGTTTTTCATTTTTCGACAAATTTTAGGTGGGCAATAGCACGAGCGCACTCCTCGCCTTTAGCATTTTGCAACAAAATATCCGACTTCAAAACTCCTGCTCGGTAATATACCTTTGTCGCATCAACAGTAACATTTTCGCCTTGTCCGACCGGCAAGTAAAACGATGCATGCACATTCGACAACGAGGGAGTCAACACGACATTCTCTTGTTCGTATATTTTTTCAAGATATACAAGGTGCGCAACAAGTCCAATCTGTCCCATGCATTCCAGAAGCAACACTCCCGGAGTAACTGCATAATGCGGATAATGAGAGGCATAATACGGCGCATCCGTCCTAAATGTATAGTTACCGACAATCCGATAATCATTGACAAAAGTAATTTCGTCAACGAACCGAAAATCATCGCCGTAGGGCAGTCTCGAGATTATCTTACGCGAAAGTTCATTCATAACCGTGCAATAACGAACTAACAAAAGTACAACTTTTCCGACAATGCACACACCATAAAAATCAACATTTATTTTTCACAATCCTGAAAAAACTATAATTTTGCAGTGTACAAACACTAATCAGATGAACAACGGTTCAATACTAGTTGTCGATGACGAACCTATAAACTTCAAGCTACTCAGTGCAATCTTGGAGCGCGAGGGGTATTCTGTCGATTATGCTTCTGATGGGCATAGTGCAATCGAAATGGCTACCATGAATAATTACGACTTGATAATCATGGATTTGAAAATGCCAGAAATCAATGGCATTGAAGCTGCCAGACAAATAAAAAAAATCAAGCCCAATACAAATATTGTTGCATCTTCGGCGGTAAACAATATGGAACATAGCGAATATCAGTTATTCAACGACTTTATTTCTAAGCCCATAAATCGTAGTCAGCTTCTCAAAATTGTAGAAAATTTTACTGATAAAAAGTCTTAAAATCGGATTCAATAGCACTGGAATTCAAATCACCAACATTTATCTCAGCAAAGCTATTTTTTTGAATCATCAAATCATTGAATTTCTTACCTTTGTACCAAAATTAAAGCAATGCATAGATCAGGTTTTGTAAATATAATTGGCAACCCGAATGTTGGAAAGTCAACGCTAATGAACGCCCTCGTAGGCGAAAGAATATCAATAATCACATCGAAATCGCAGACTACACGCCACCGCATTCTCGGCATAGTCAACGGCGAAGATTTCCAAATTGTATATAGCGACACGCCAGGAATCATCAAGCCCAACTACAAGCTTCAGGAAAAGATGATGGACTTCGTATCACTTTCTTTCGACGATGCCGATGTTTTCCTATATGTTACCGATGTGGTTGAATCCGCAGAAAAGAATGCTGAATACATAGAAAGGCTCAGCAAAGTAAAAATTCCTGTACTATGTCTCATAAACAAGATTGACCTTGCAAGCAACGAAGAAGTTGAAAACTTGCGTCTTTTCTGGGAAAGTCGTCTGCCAAACGCCAAGATTTTCGAAATTTCCGCTCTCAACGGCACCAATCTCGACACCGTATTCAACGAAATAGTATCGCTTCTTCCCGAAGGTCCTGCATGGTTTCCCAAAGACCAACTAACCGACAAGACTGAGCGCTTCATCGTTTCGGAAATCATCCGCGAAAAAATCTTGCTCAACTATCAGAAGGAAATCCCATATTCGTGCGAAGTTGCCATCGAGGAGTTCAAGGAAAGTACCGACCTGATACGCATAAAATCTGTGATAATAGTCGAACGCCAGTCGCAAAAAGGCATTATCATTGGCAACAAGGGAGCCGCAATTAAAAAGGTCGGTACCGAAGCTCGTCTCGACATTGAAAAATTCTTCGGCAAGAAAGTATTCCTCGAAACATTCGTCAAGGTCGAAAAGGATTGGCGTAGCAGCGATAGAAGCCTAAGTAATTTTGGATACAACATATAGGCTTCGCCCGTTTCTATGCCTACGGCGTTTCTAAGTTTCAAGTTTCTGTGGCTTCGGCGTTTCTGGGTTCATGGGCTAACGCCTGTTTCAATGGCTGACGCCGTTTCTCGTTTCTTGTTTCAATGCCTGCGGCGTTTCTTATTCAAAGTTCAATGGTTCAACGTTCAAATCCAAAATCGCCAATCTAAAATCGTAATTCGTAAATCCATTAGATTCTTCCTTTATCGTGGTAGCTGAAATAATCTATTCCGTTGCTACTGATTATCACGTGGTCAACAAACCTGATGTTCATCAGCGAGCATGCATCTGACAATGTTCGCGTCAAATTATCATCCTCCTTACTAGGCAACATATTCCCCGACGGATGATTATGCACAAGAGCCACTGCAACCGCATTCAAGCGCAAGGCCTCCCCAATTACAATCCTAGCGTCAACCAAAGTTTTGTCAATTCCACCAACACCCACATTTGACACTTTAATAATCCCATTTGCGTTGTTAAGATAGATAGCGTATGCCAGTTCTCGTCTTTCATCAATCACTTTCGGAACAATAGCCATAAATATGTCTTGGCTGCTTTGAATCTTATCTGCAACAACATTTTCGCGACGACGAACAAGTTCTACTGCTGCGACGATAGTTACCGCCTTTGCCTCTCCAATTGCCTCATATTTCAGCAAGTCGCTGTAAGATAGTCTGCAAAGATTGTCAATCTTGTTGTCGCAGTCGGCAAGAATTTCACGAGCAATGTCAAGCGCACTTTTCCTCTTATTGCCCGAACTGATGAGTATTGCCAACAGTTCCGCCTGCGTCAACGACTTTGGTCCAAGGTTAATCAGTTTTTCACGCGGACGCTCATCCTCAGCCCAGTTTTTTATGCTTTTACGATCGTTCATACGTCTACAAACAAAAAAACTGCTCCACTAAAAGCGAAACAGCAATTTTTAAATACCCGTCGAATCAATTACGATAACTGATTAACGTGCTTTGCCAAAGAAGACTTAAGGTTTGCAGCCTTGTTGGCATGAATAACATTTGTTTTTGCCAATTTGTCCAACATTTTTGCAACCTTCGGAAACATTGTTTCAGCTTCGGACTTAACCGACATAGCCCTCAATGCGCGAACTGCATTACGGGTTGTACGAGCATAAAACTTGTTGTGCAATCTTCTTGCTTCAATCTGTCTAATCTTCTTTTTAGCTGACTGATGATGTGCCATATCTTACTTATCTTTAATTTATTTTTACTTTAAACCTTCCAAAAATTTCGGACTGCAAAGATACTACTTTTTTTGTCAATGCAATTTTTAAAACCAATATTTTTTTCATTTTATCAATATAAATTTTAAACCACTGATTTACAACACACTGCACAAGAACAAAAATAAAACGAACAAAATCAAGGAAACCATTTCATAAACTCTGCGTTATACCAATTAAAAAAAGCAAAAAAATATTGCTCATTTCTTAAAAAAGTTTTAAATTGCGGTCGTTATATGTAAAGTTGTTTGCGGAAAGATAATTTTATAACACACAGGCAATCAATTACTTATAAACACATTGTATAACAAATATTGTTGAAGGATATGGAGTTTTTTTATAAAGTGATACGCACAATGGAAAAAGTTGTAACTTTCATGACGCTTGTTTTGCTATCAACGGGACTGTATTCTCAGTCGAAAGTTGACTATCAACGGCTCGAAGCACTTAGAGCAAAGCCACTCTACGAAATGACTGCCGACGAGCGAGAAGAATATGCAACGCTTAAAGCAGCAGGCGTAGATGTTCAATTCTACAGTGAAAACCAATTCAAGCAACTGCGAAGCGGCGGCGTAAGTGCAGACTTTTGCAACGAAGCACTCGCATTCTGCACCGACGAAGGATCCTACTCCTTCCCTGCAGGAACAAGCAGTACACAGGCAACCGACTTCAGCAGCGGAGGAGAGAACATTGCATGCTGCTATACAACTCCATCTCCAGCATGGTTTTACATGCGAATAGACAATCCGGGCGACTTGCTCATATACATGGAACATAGCAATGGCTACGACATCGATTTCGTTTGCTGGGGTCCCTTCACAGCTGCCAATGCCGAGGAACTTGTTAGATCAAGATGTACTGGAGGTTTGAACACAAGCACTAGCAACGGAAGTCACCGTCCTTCCAATGGAAACCACTCGGGAGACATGGGCGGATACCCCGATGGAAATATTATCGACTGCAGCTACACAACAGAAGATACTGAATGGTGCTATATACCTAATGCTCAATCCGGTCAATGGTACATCTTCTTAATAACCAACTACTCAAAACAGGCTGGAACAATACTTTTCAACTCACAACACCAAAGCTGGCTAAACGGACAGGCAACTACTGACTGCAACATCATAGCCAATGTGACCTCCAACTCTCCTATTTGCGAAGGCTCTACGCTGACCCTTTCATGCTCCAACGTAAACAACGCAACAAATTACACCTGGTACTTCAACGGTTCAAACCAAACAGCAACCGGAACACAAATCGGAACCGGAACTTCAGTATCAAGACCAAATGCAACTACTGCAATGACAGGGTGGTATGAACTGCAAATTTCAACGCCAAGCAGAACAAATTCGTTCTACACATACGTAATTGTTACACAAAAACCTACTATCGCATCTATAAGTGCAACCCCATCTGAAATTTGTTCTGGCGACCAAGTACAACTTTCTGTTACGGCTTACAATGCAGACTCGTATTCATGGTCAAACGGTGCAAACTCGGCAAACACGACAAGCAATCCGACATCATCCACAAGATACTATGTGACCGTGTCTAACACAACCACAGCATACAATCCACAAACAAATTCATACGAGACAAACTCTTGTTCCGACATCGCCAATACCAGCATAACAGCTTACCAAAGTCCTACTGTTGCAATACAGCCCGGATATGTAAGGCTTTGCGCAGGAACCGACGTTACATTGTCAACTGTAGTTTCCAACTGCGACAACTGCTCATATCATTGGTCAAACAATGAAACTTCTTCAGAAATAAGCGTAGCACCAAGTTCATCGACAAATTACAATGTAACAGTCAGCACACCTCTAGGATGCTCCGGTGAAACTAGCGTAACAGTAGATGTAATTGACATAAACTCAATGAACGATTGCAATGTTGTATATGTCGATGTAGATGCTGATGGCAGCGGAATGACACCTTCCGATCCTACGAATATAATTTCCGCTCTCCGAATGTCAGAATGTTCAGGCGCAATAATAAGAATGGCTGAAGGCACATACGAAATCGACTATCCGCTTGAACTTGTAAGCAACGTAACCATCGAAGGCGGATATTTCGACAATTTCAACAAAAAGACATCAAGAGCCGGTGCTACAACTATTCGACGCACAAACACATACGCTCTCGGCAACCCTAACTCTCCAGCAGTAGTTGCTCTAAGTGGAGATGCCGTTAGCGGATTCCGTCTGCAAGACCTAACCATAGAAACCGAAAATGCACGAAACGACTTGCCTGGCGGCGACCAAGTATCGTACCTCTATAGCTGCAGCGGCTGGAATTTCGAAACATCAAATGCGGCATATTCCAACATTCCGCACAACAATTCAAATCTTATTGGTTCGTTTGGCGATGATGCCTCCCTGCCAATAACGCTTCCTTTCGACTTTACCCTATGCGGCACTACTTATTTCAGCGGCACTCCATTGTATGTTTGTTCTAATGGATTCATAACATTTGGAGAAGCCCCTTCAGGAACACTTTCTGCACCAAGTACAAGTTCAGTCCTTGCATTGCTTCACGATCTTTATCCGCCATACAGTGGAAATATATACCAAAGCTATAGCAGTGGAGTTCTTACAATAGAATGGTACAACATTGTTCCATACTCAACAAGCTGCCGAACAACAACATACAGCGAAAACTTCCAAATAAAGCTTTACGAAAACACAAATGTTATCGAAATTTGCTACGGAAACATTAACCCATGTACCGAAACAACCCTGACACCTCGTGTTGGTGTTCGCGATGGACAAACAGGAACAGCAAAATATATCAATGCTTCGTCAGACTGGTTAAATCCAACACAAACCACCTCAGCAGTAGGATGTACGTTCAATTCCACATGCAAGCCTTCCAATGGACTTGTGTACAGATTCTACCCCGCCGACTTGGTTCCAACCGATGAGCAAGTTGTAACAGCAACAAACTATGGAATATCAAACTATGCGGTACACTTGAAGAATTGTTCCGACTATGAAATTGTCAGATGTCAACTGAAGCCAGGAACTGCAGGAAACGGCAAGCAGGGAATGCAAGGTAATCAAGGTGCAGCTGCAAATGGCAGAAACCATGGAGGAACAGGCACTCAGCAAGGCGGCGATGGAGCAGCAGCTGGAGGTTCTACAGGCTACAACGCATCAAACTACAACAGCACTAATGGTAAGGGCGGCAGCAAAGGCTCTACTGGAACCAACTATACCACAAGCGATGTAGGAAGCTGCGAAAGTGAAGATGGTGGCAATGGAGGCCAAGGCAGCGCTGGTTCGACTGGTATAACAGGAGAAACTGGATCCGTTAGAACCATTGTCAACTCCGACTTTGGAGAATTGTTTACTCCCGGCATATCGGGACAAGGAGGCAATGGCTACGGCGGTGGCGGCGGTGGTGCCGGTGGCACTGGCGGTACTGCAGCTTGTTCGCAATTTCTTTCATTTAGTGAAACCACTTCAAGTGGTGGGCCTGGCGGCGCTGGCGGCGGCGGCGGCGGCGGCGGTTTCGGTGGCTACGGCGGCTATGGCGGAGGATCAGCATTCGGACTATACCTATATAATACACCTTTAAACACGGAAGGCATAATCGATTGTAACATATCCACTGGAGCAGGAGGACAAGGCGGTGCCGGTGGTCAAGGTGGAAATGGCGGTGCCGGCGGTCAAGGCGCAAATGGTGCTGGAGGCTCCCGCTGCAGTTATACTTGCGGTGGTACTGCATACGGTGGCTCTGGTGGTAGAGGTGGCAACGGTGGTGCCGGTGGTCGTGGCGGACAAGGTGGACAAGGCGCAACTGGTGTAGCATACAAGATTGCTAACGTAACAAACTCCGGATTACAATCATCAGTATCTACTGGCTACAGCTTCAACCTTGAAAATCAAGCTGAAATAGTTGCAGGTTCGGACGAATACCCAATTGCAAGCTGCACAGGCATCGGAATAGAAATGACAGGTATTTCCTACACATCTTTCGGTAACGGTGCAAGTCCTACAAGTGGAGCGAGCGGTACTGTTGTAACGTACTCTACACCAGGTCTCAAAACACCAGCAGGGGCATCGGGGAACTACAGCGGCTTTATTAATATGATTCAAGCTGCCCCAACTCTACCCGAAATTACAATAGAAGGCGAAAATACTATTTGCTGCACCAGCCATCACGAATATTGCTTGTCAACAAACAGCAATAACGATTTGGATCCATCAATAGTTATAAACTGGTCAGTAACTTCATCAGTAGCTGAAATAACTAGTGTCACTACCGGATCATGCGTAGAGGTTGCGTTCAATAACACAGGAGACAACATACAACAAGCAATACTGCGCGCCGAACTATCCACATCATGCTGCGGTATTGTAAAGGTCGTGCTCTACACAATCGACGTTAAGCCAAATCTTTCCGCACCCGAAATCGATGATATCGTTGCCTGCGAAGGCGAGACCGTCAGCATCGACTGCGGCATAGATGAGTCGTTGTACTGCAATACTGATTACCAGTGGAGATTCAATGGTAATGAAATAGGAAACTCCAACACTCCTATTTTAGAACTACAGAATGTTACCCCAGCAAGTTCTGGAACATACACTGTCTATGTGGTTACACCATGCGGAATTGAATCTACTGATGTAAACGTCGTTATAAATCCAGCTCCAGTAGTTGAAATTACAGGAATAGAACCTGTTTGCTCAGGAAATGCATCTACATTCGCGATAAATTCAACTCCTTCGGGTGCAAATGTAACATACACACTTACAACGGCAGAAACATCCGAAACATTTAACGTTACCACTCCTGCAACAGCATCACACAACATAACAGAAACGACTTTGCTCACGGTAACTTCGGCATCTATACCAAACGGATGTTCAATTGACATGAACCAGATGTATAATCTTGAATTGTTCAACGATGTTACCGACTTGGATGCAGGTGACGACACAAATGTATGTGGTACAGAACATACTTTGGAAGCATCATGGCCAAGTTCAAATTGGACAGCAAGCTGGATACTGCCAGACGACATAAGCATTACAGATGCATCTTCGCCAGTAGCAAGAATAACATACACAGGCACAACATTCCCATACGACGCTACGCTTGTCTGGAGATATGCAAACATAAATTGCCCTTCAACTATCGTTACCGACGAAGTAACAATTACTTTTGCAACAGCACCTACCCTATCACCTTCAACCGCCAACACATTGCCAGCATGCTTCTTGTACGACATTGAAGAACTTGTATTTGAATATGGCGGCGGTGCAACAGGAGTAACAGTTAGCGGACTTCCATCCCACGGAATTTCGTACGCTGAAAATGGAAACCAGATAATTATAAGCGGAACAGCAGAAGAAATTGGCAACGTCGAGTATACAATAAGAACTACAGGACAAAATGAAGCTTGTTCAGAAGCTTTCGTAACAAGCAACATTCTCATCGACTACTGCGATATTCCTATCGAAGGTCCTAATCCTGTATGCCAAGGCGAAACTGCCACTTATTCTACTATAGTACCCGGATCGTACTATAGCTGGACAGTAACTGGTGGAACAATATTGTCTGGACAAGGAACAGAAAGCATAACAATAGAATGGACTTCGCCAGGCGAAAACACCATTAACGTTGCTCTTACAGGAACAAACGCTCGCCCGACTACCCACATAATAACGGTTAATCCTGCCTACTACCCTGTTATAAATGCAAGCATTTGTGCGGGAGAAACATATTCAGAGAACGGTTTCTCCGAATCAGATCAAGGCACATACGTACACCAATTCCAGACGGTAAACGGCTGCGATAGCATCATAACACTTAACCTTACCGTTAACCCAAATCCAGAAATCGAAATTTCACCAACAGATATTACATGTTACGGATTTAATAACGGCATAATCAGCACTTATACGACTGGTGGATCCGGATCATACTCTTACGAATGGTCAAATACAAGCCAGACTACATCTACAATTACCGCACTCGAACAAAATAACTATACAGTGACAGTTACCGATAATGCTACTATGTGTACATCTACAGCATCAGCTTATATTGATCAACCAACCCCAATGAATATAATACTATCGCACAACGATGTACAGTGTGGCATATCACTTGGCAACATCACGGCAACCGTAAACGGAGGCGAATCTCCCTACACATACCGCTGGTCTAATAGCTCTACAGAAAGCAGTGCACAGAACCTAACACAAGGCGAATACACAGTTACAATAACAGATAACAACTATTGTACGCTTTCGCAGAGTGCAACTATTAGAAATGTAGGTATATTACCGGTAGAAATCATAGAGCAAACTCCTATCAACTGCAACGGAAACAACTCAGGTATACTTGTTGTAACATCCGAAACAGCCGTACAGCCTATCTCCTGCATGTGGGACAACGGTGCATCATACCAGACAAACTTCAATATTGGAGCTGGCACATATACAGTTACAATATCTGATGCTTGGGGATGCGAAGGAAGCGCAAGCTACGAAATATCTGAACCGCCAATAATGAGAGTTAGCACATCCATTACTAATCCAAAATGTTATGGAGAACATTCAGGATCTATCAGTGCAAATGTATCTGGCGGCACATCTCCATACACACTATTATGGAGTACAGGACTTCAAGGTAATTCAATTACAGACCTAGTTGCAGGCAGCTATTCATTGACCGTAACCGACAGCAATGGTTGTAGCGAGGTCAACAACTTCACTATCAATTGGCCAGACGACTTGACCCTAGATGTTCAAACGACCAACATCCAATGCTATGGAGGTGCGGGAGGAAAAATCACAGCAACTGCTAGCGGCGGTACAGCTCCATACGAATATGAAGTTCATTTGGGCAATTCTACAATGGCAGAAGGTGCTACATACAGCGGACTTAGATCAGGAATATACACTGTCATAGTAACCGACGCATACCAATGTATAGAAAAAACCACTGTAAGCATTACCGAGCCGGAACAAATAAAAGTAACACCAATAATAACAGCACCTTCATGTACTGGTGGCCGCGACGGAAGCATCGAAATTGACGTAACAGGCGGTATCGCCCCATACACCTACTCTTGGGCAAATTCTGCCAATGCAACCAATTTGATGACCGATCTCGTACAAGGAACATATAGAATAACAGTCACCGATGCAAATGATTGCCAAGTAACAATGAACGCGCTTGCATTAATAGACCATGTCGGTGAATGTATAAAGATTCCAAATGTCTTTACACCTAACGGAGACGGAGTAAACGACACTTGGCAAATTGAAAACATCTGGATGTTCCCTGAAGCATACATATATGTATATAACCGCTGGGGACAACTAGTATACGAAGGACGTGGCACCGACGAACCATGGGACGGACGCTACCGTGACCACTTTGTGCCATCAGGAGTTTACGTTTACATTGTTAACCTCGAAAATCTTGAAAAAGAAAGAGCACACACAGGTACGGTAACTATATTGTACTAAGCGAAACAATTTGTTTTCCAATAAAATCGGGCAGTTTCGACTGTCCGATTTTTTTATGCGTATATAGAGAGGCTGTCCAAAAAGTTTTGGCAGCCTTTTTTGTTTATGTCGTCAAAAAGTTGTATCTTGCAGGCAAATAATAAGTTATGGCAAAAGTGACACTAAAGGAGTATAGTCAGAACGACCAGTGGCTGTTCCCTCCGAGCATAGGTTCGTTTGTCCCCAAAGATTCCCCTGCGAGGCTTGTGAGCGACATCGTGGACCAACTGGACATAACAGAGGTCATGAACACCTATTGCGGAGGTGGGACAAGTTCCTATCATCCGCGCATGATGCTGAAAGTCATCTTCTTCGGATACATGAACAACATATATTCATGCAGGAAGATAGAGAAGCAGATGTCAGAAAACGTTCTCTACATGTGGCTGTCGGGCAACCAGCACCCTGATTTCCGGACAATAAACGACTTCCGCTCGAAGCATCTGAAGACAACGATAAACAGGCTGTTCGTCCAGGTCGTTGTCATGCTGTGCGAAATGGGCTGCCTCAGCCTCCGCGAAGCGTACATAGACGGGACGAAGATCGAGTCAAGGGCGAACAGGTACACGTTCGTCTGGAGGAAGTCCGTGGAAAAGAACAGGAGCAAGCTCGAGGCGAAGATAAGGAGCATACTCTCCCAGATAGAAGAAGGCATAGCGCAGGACAACCATACCGACGACGACCCGACCACACCTATTGACAGCGAGGAACTGAAGGAACGTATTGCAAGGATAAACAGGGAGAACCTGTCGAAAGCCGATGCCAGGGCCATGAAGGAGCTGGAAAACAAGATGCTGCCGAAGCTGGAGGAATACGAGCAGAAGCTGTCTGTCCTCGGCGAGAGGAACAGCTACTCGAAGACCGATCCGGACGCCACATTCATGCGCATGAAGGAGGACGCAATGAACAACGGGCAGACGAAGCCCGGCTACAACCTCCAGATAGCCACCAGCCGGCAGTTCATCACCTGGTTCTCACTTTTCCATAACCCCACCGACACGCTGACGTTCATCCCTTTCGTTTCCGAATTTCAGTCAACCTACGGCAGTCCGCTGGAGGAGACAACCGCCGATTCCGGCTACGGAAGCGAGGAGAACTATACATACCTTGAAAACGAAGGCATTACGCCATTTGTCAAAT
>Ga0265299_10000479_pt1 | contig 49774 bp, 44 predicted proteins | sample AusTroGonzalo_MG_4_FD_193485 | JGI IMG/M metagenome (GOLD analysis project Ga0265299, IMG submission 193485) | Bovine rumen microbial communities from tropical cattle in Woodstock, Queensland, Australia - Gonzalo_02 | ecosystem: Host-associated > Mammals > Digestive system > Stomach > Rumen ...
TACCCCTTCCAAGTAATACTCTCGAACAATCGCCTCTCGTTCATCTTTGCTTAAATGCTTTCGTTTTCTTTTAACTTCTGTCATTTTTGTTGACTTTTGTGTCAACTTTTTTCAGCGCAAGACACTACACCTGCTGAACTGATAGTTACTTGATAGTTACTTGAAAGAACACTGAAAAGCGCAAAACTTTACCTCTTCTCGATAGCTTTACGATAGCCGTTGGATAGCCGCAGGATAGCCGTACACAGGTTGACACTTGCTATGATGCTGCGTGCGTAGGCCATGCCGACGGTTGGGGGGGGGGGGGGGTACGGGACGGTGCGGGCACTGTACCCCACACTGACGTGCGGGGCTACTGAGAGTATCGTGCCTGCGGCACTAAAAGGAAGAAAGATTATCTTCAATCATTTGCCCTGACGACGCGTGCGTAGGCAACGCCGACAGGCTGAGCTATGGTCAATTTCGTACGCAACGCACCGAGAAACCAGAGCCCTTGCCATCGACATAGCGGGTGACGTTGGGGTTGTTGCAGTTGAAGCCATGGTCGTAAGCAAAGCCGTTTTGCAGCTCGGTAGAACTCCAAAAATTGGTGTAATAACCAAAACCAAAATAGCCGCTGTTGTACAGTCCCGCGGGCACAATGTCGAAACCCGAGGCATTGTTGGCGGAGGGATTGTTACCAATGGCGCATTCTGATGACGAATGCTTCCAGCCCCACGTGGAACACATGGACTTGGCTATATTTTTTGTATTTGTATCACAAAGATTGTTCCTATCACGGCCTATATGCTGCTCTAGCTGCACCCACTCTTTGTCGCTGGGCAGATGCCACCCCTGGGGACACACCTTCCGGGCGGAACTCCAGTCGTACAAATAGCCGTATTGCGACACATTCTTTGAATTGTCGTTAGGGGCGTAGTAGGTAAGTTCATGACCGTCATAGCCGTGTCGTGAGCGCAAGTTCTCCTTAATCCAACACTGGTTTCCAATATACACAGTCGAGTAGCTGTTGCCATCATAGTCCGTTGCTTTTTTCTCCAAACATTTGCGCTGATGCTCGGACATGCGGGCATGCTCCTCGCTGTCAGACGGATTGGGTTTGACTACAGGATGGGTTTGTGAAGAACTCTCCTGTTGTGAGGATTCGTTGGAAGTGGAATACTCCGCCATCTTTTTATCCACCTGTGAAACCCTTGCAGGCACACAGGACAACAACAGGCCACAACAGAAAACACCCAGCCAAAGAACTCTTTTCATCTTACTCCAAAGTTATCGTTTTCTCCAGTCTTATGTCCTGACTTGAGGAGCCCAACATCAAAGTGAAGCGGGAAGGCTCGAATTTAAGTTTCCCATCCACGTCCATATAGGAAAAGTCTTCTTTCGACAAGCTCATGGTCACCGTTTTGGTCTCTCCTTTCTTCAGAAACACTTTCTCGAAAGCAATCAACTGACGTTCGGGACGCACCACCGAAGCATGTTCCTGCCGCAGATATAGCTGGGCCACCTCTGCCCCATCGCGGTCACCCGTGTTGGTCAAGGTGAAAGAAACCGTCACCGAATCAGCCTTTGGGGCGACATTCATCGCCGTAAATGAGAAAGTGGTATAACTCAGTCCGAAGCCGAAAGGATACAAAGGCTGGGCAGACTCGTCGGTATAATTGTTACGATGATTGGCAGCACTATAGTATATAGGTAATTGGCCCACCGAGCGGGGATAAGACACCGGCAGTTTTCCCGATGGGTTAGCATCGCCGAAAATAATATCCGCCAGCGCATTGCCGCCCTGTGCACCCGGATACCAGGCATTGAGGATGGCGGGAACATAGTCGTCTGCCCAATTAAGATCCAATGGACGGCCTTGAATCATGACTAAGACAATGGGCTTGCCCGTAGGTGCCAATGCCTGCAGCAGCTGTTGCTGATAGCCCATTAGAGATAGGCTTGCACGGTCGAATCCCTCGCCCGACTCCATGTCGCTTACCGTTTTGGCAGAGGCGTCGGCAGCACCGGTTTCTTTGTAGCTCGTCTTGAAATCGCGGGCGCTGGAGCCACCCAAAGCCACAATGACCACATCGGCCTTGCGGGCAGCGGCCACCGCCTTGTCAATTTCCTCCCACGACTTATCGCGAATGGCACACCCCTTCACATAATCCACCTGCGCATTAGGCAGTTTGTTGCGAATGCCCTGCAAAAGGGTCACCACAGAGCCCTCTGCCTGGGGTGCTGTGTAGTCGCCCAACATATTATATACATTGTCGGCATTGGGACCTATCACCGCCACTCGCTTCACATCTTTGGACAAAGGCAACAGACCTTCATTTTTCAGCATCACCACCGATTCTGTCGCCGCCTGGCGGTTCAACTCATCAAAAGCGAAGCCAGACTTAAACTTTTCACTATCAGAAGGTTTTAAATCAGCATACGATTTATCAAACAGACCTAATTTGAATTTCTGTTTCAGCACAGCCCTCACGGCATCATCCAGTTCATTTTCTGACACCAGCCCGTCCTTCAAAGCCTGCATCAAGGGCTGAGTGTAGCATGAGGCGCCAAGGTCGATGTCGACACCGGCTTTCAGGGCCTGGGCCGCCGCCTCTTTATAGTCGGCCACCACCCGCGAGCTTACCAGTCCGTTGATGGCATACAAATCGGAAATGACCACCCCGTCGAAACCCCAGGTGTTACGCAAAATATGCTTAATCAGCCACTCGTTGGCCGAGCACGGAATACCGTCAATATCATTATAGGCAGTCATCACACCGCCCACTTCCGGCCCTTGGCGGAAGGGGAACGACAACACAGACAGCAACTCACGCGTTCCCACATGAGACGAGGCCCCATTGTGGCCACCCTCTGACACCCCGTATGCCGACAGGTGTTTCATCACCGGCAATGTACCCCCATAAGCCAAGCCACGGGCATAAGCCCCGCCCATACGAGCCGCCAGCACAGGGTCTTCACCATAGCCCTCTTCCATACGCGACCAGCGCGGGTCGCGACTGATATCCAACACCGGGCCGAAGGCCACATTGGCACCCTGGGCAGCAGTCTGAGCAGCCACCGCCTGTCCCAAATCGTATTCCAACTGCTTGTTGAAAGAGGCCGCTCGGCCCAAAGCCGTTGGAATCACCGTAGTGCCGATGGCCATGTGACCATGCGGGCATTCCTCGGCCAAAAACAACGGAATTCCCAAACGCGTATGCTGACGCACCCACTGTTGCATGGCGTTGCTCAACGACAAAGCCAGAGAGGGATTGAGCCCATTGTCGAGGGTTTTCTGTGTCCACGGGTCGGCACGCATCACCGCCCACGAGCCACCAATCAGTTTTTGTCCCATATCCTGCTCAAACTTGTCGGTCAGGCGTACCGACTTCCCCTCGCGTTCATAATAAGACCAGCCCATCGTCATGGCCAGCTGGCCTATTTTCTCATCCAGGGTCATTTGTTGCAGCAAATCCTCCACCCTCATCTCCACCGATTGGGAAGGATTTTCATACACATCGCAACGGCCATTCTTGTTCAAGTCATAGTATTTGGGTTGTTCCACCTCTATTTTAAGGACAAAAGGACGGCCTGTTTCAGACAGTTCGTAGGGCAAACGAACATTTACCCGACCATTTTCGATTTTGTAATACACGGGGCCACGGCTGCCCAGCAATTGTATCTTGGTACCTTTAGCAGGGAGGTGACCACTCCAACTGGGATTTGGCTTTCCGCCAGACAAACCAGGACAAAGAGCATACACATATTTTCCATCCTTAGAAGTAGTAAACCACAGATTATCAGCCTGATAATCAGACAAGGTACGGGTATTATAAATAGCCTCTCCATTGGCCTTCATCCATACGCCAATCTCTTCCAGAATCTTCACCACCTCGGGCTCAATCAGTCCCTGCGGCGTAGGGCCAATGCCCAGCAACAGGCTGCCTCCCTTGGCCACTATCTCCATCATCATGCCGATGACCTCGTTGGCCGACTTGAACTTGGCATTAGGCACATAGCCCCAATCCTTGCTCAGCGGCACGCAGGTCTCCCACGGATTAGAAAGCTGTTTCTCAGGGATTTGCTTTTCAGGAGTCTGGTAATTTTCATAAACACCTCCTACGGTACGGTCCACCATCAAGATACCCGGCTGATTGGTACGGGCAATCTGGGCCACCCGGTCCATATTGATATCCTCTTCAGGCGGACGCACCCAGCCACCATCCAACCAAAGAATGTCTACCTGACCATATCTGGAAGTGATTTCGTCTATCTGATGATACACAAACTCCTTGAATCCCTCCCAACGCTGGGGATGCTTGGCTATCTCATAATTCACATGGCGGTTGGGGGTTCCATAATGGTTCCACCAATAATTCTGTGAATGCCAGTCGGGTTTGGAGAAATAGGCACCTATCATCATATTCTGTTTTCGGAATGCCTCAAACACATATTTCAGCGCATCGGCCTTGGGATTGCTGGCAAAAGGACCCTTGGCAATGGAGAAATCGCTGTATTTGGTGTCAAACATCGCAAAGCCGTCATGATGTTTGGTAGTAAAAACCACATATTTCATACCTGCCTCGCGGGCAACAGAAGCCCACTGATCGGGATTGAAATCCACCGGGTTGAATTCCTTGCTCAAATTCCAATACCACCGCTTATACTCGTCATACGGGATGGTGCTGTCGCGCGGAATCCAGTCCTCATCCTCCGAACAAATCGACCACGATTCCACGATTCCCGGCACTGCATACAGTCCCCAGTGAATAATCATACCGAATTTCAGGTCTTTCCATTGTTCCAGTTTCTCTTTCACCTCTGGTTCTGTAGGCGCCACATATTTGGAAGCATAATCCTGCGCAAAAGCGGAGATTACAAGGACTGACAGGAGGAATACAACAATAAATTTTTTCATAGAATGCGAATATTTGACATCCTGCAAAATTACATAAATTTCTGAAAAACAACAAAAAATTTATCACGAAAAATATTTTCAGAATACGCGTTGTCAAATCAAAAAAAAATTGTATTTTTGCACCCGCAAAACGAGCCCAGGTGGTGGAATTGGTAGACACGCTACTTTGAGGGGGTAGTGGGAGTACTCCCGTGCAAGTTCGACTCTTGTCCTGGGCACCAAAAGCTCTGATTCCGGTCAGAGCTTTTTTAGTTGAAAGTTAATAGATAATAGATGACAGTTGTAAACTGAAACTTGAAACCTGAAACCTTGAACTTTGAACTTTAAACCTTGAACTTTGAACCATGCCCCTGCCGACCTCAGAAATTAAACAAGAACGCGCCATCCTTATCGGTGTTTGCACCCCCTCGGTCACTCCCGAGAAGGTGAAAGAATATCTGACCGAGTTGGCCTTTTTGGTGGATACCGCCGGCGGTGTACCCGACAGACAGTTTACGCAGAACCTGCCCTACCCCGACCCCAAAACGTATCTCGGTTCAGGAAAACTCAACGAGGTGAGGGACTATATTGCCGAACACCAAATTGACCTGGCAGTTTTCGACGACGAGCTCACCCCTTCGCAGGCACGCAACATCGAGAAAGTATTGGGCTGCAAAATCATGGACCGTACGCACTTGATTTTGGACATTTTTGCCAAACGTGCACAAACCGCCCATGCCAAGGTGCAGGTGGAATTAGCTCAGTACCAATATCTGCTGCCCCGACTCACGGGTATGTGGACACACTTGGAGAAGCAACGAGGCGGTATCGGTATGCGCGGCCCCGGTGAGAAGGAGATCGAGACCGACCGCCGTATTATTCGCGATAGAATCTCGCTATTGAAAGAGAAACTCAAGGATATTGACCGACAAAAGGCCACCCAACGAGGCAACCGCGAAAAGTTTGTCCGTGTGGCCCTGGTGGGCTATACCAACGTAGGCAAGTCCACCATGATGAACCTACTGAGCAAGTCGGACGTTTTTGCTGAGAACAAGCTATTTGCCACCCTCGACACCACCGTTCGCAAGGTGGTGATCAACAACCTGCCCTTCCTGCTATCAGACACCGTTGGCTTCATCCGCAAACTGCCCCACACCCTGGTGGAGTCCTTCAAATCTACCCTCGACGAGATTCGCGAGACTGACCTGTTGCTACATGTGGTGGACATCAGCCATCCCGAATTCGAGGAGCAGATTGCCGTTGTCAACCAAACCCTAGAGGAACTGAATGCTGGCGGAAAGCCCATCATCCTCATCTTCAACAAGATTGACAACTACCACTGGATTGAGAAAGAGCCCGACGACCTGACCCCTAAAGAGAAGTGTAACATCAGTTTGGAAGAACTCAAAGCCACCTGGATGGCCAAGAGCAAAAACAAAACGCTCTTTATCTCCGCCACCGAGAAAGAGAACATTGAGGAATTGAAAGAGGTGCTGTATGAGGAGATTAAAAAGCTCCACATCCAAATCTACCCATATAACAACTTCCTGTATTAACGATCCCCTTTCGAGCAATCACAAAAAGAAGTAGTGAGGATATTGGTATTGGGCAGTAATTTCTCCATCCTGTCCAGTTCCGACTCACGGATAGCCACCTGGCGCAAATCGATAATTTTCAACGTCTCCGCCAAGTTGACGATGGATTCGGGCAACACATACAAAGGATTATCCCAAGCATCGATAATCTCCAACTTGGTCATACGGCCAATCGACTCGGGCAATTCATAGATTTTGTTTCTGCTGATGACCAGTCCCTTCAACTCCTTCATATCGCCTATTGTCTCCGGTAAACGGACCAAACGGTTGCTGCCTACGTTCAAGTATATCAACTTGTCCAGCTCGAAGATACGCTGATTCAGCACCTCCAATTTACAACCCTTCACCGTTAGCTCGCGCAGGTTTTTCAGTAGGAATATCTTTTCGGGCAGCGAGTCCATACGGCGCTTGTTCACCAGCTTCAGCCGATAAGCCTTGTCTGCATGCAACAGAGCCTCCTCTATCGACTTGTAAACCGTACCGTCGTCGTCTTGCGAATAGCCATACCTAACCTTTTGTGCGTTAAGATTCAAACAGCACACACAAAAAAGGATAAAAAGACCACTAATGATCAAGCAATTTTTGTATCTCATCCTTATCTTTTTTGAGTTGGGAAACCAAATCGTCTAACGAAGCAAAGCGTCTTTCTGCCCGGATTTTCTTTCCTAGCTTAAAACACACCTTTTTACCGTAACAATCGGCATTAAAATCAAAGATATTTATCTCCACTGTTTTAGCCTGCAAGTCGAGTGTGGGACGAGTGCCTACATACAACATACCGTAATAATGTGCATCATCCAAGAGGACTTCGGTGGCGAAGACCCCCGTGTCTGTCAACCTCTCAGGCTCGTCCAAGTCGATATTGATGGTTGGGAAACCAAAAGTACGGCCATTTTGCAGTCCTCGTACCACCCTACCCGACAACCAGCAAGCATCCATTTCCTCTGTTAGTTATCAAAACCGATGCGGGTGGCAATCTGGTATTTGTTGCGGTCGCCGGCCGAACGGGCTATCAGTTCGCCCAAGAAACCAGCCAAGAACAGCATCAAACCGAACACCATTGCCAAAAGGGCAATATAAAATAGAGGTTGCTCGGTCACCTGACGGAAATGTTCTACTCCCCTATGCAGATTAACCAATTTTGCCACAATCAACCAGATGGCGATAACGAAACCTGTCAGGAACGACAAGGTACCTCCCACGCCAAAGAAGTGCATAGGTTTCTTGCCAAATTTAGACACAAACGAGATGGTCAGCAAATCGAGGAAACCATTGACGAAACGGTCCCAGCCGAATTTGGTCACCCCGTATTTGCGCTTTTGGTGGTGCACCACCTTCTCTCCTATCTTAGTAAAACCGGCCCATTTGGCGATAACAGGAATATAGCGATGCATTTCGCCATATACTTCTATTGATTTCACCACTTCATTGCGATAAGCCTTCAAACCACAGTTGAAGTCGTGCAGATAGATACCCGACATACGGCGGGTGGTCCAGTTGAAGAATTTCGACGGAATGTTCTTCGCCAATTTCGAGTCGTATCTCTTCTTCCATCCCGACACCAAATCATAACCTTCGTCGGTAATCATGTGATACAGTTCGGGAATTTCGTCGGGACTGTCCTGCAAATCGGCATCCATAGTGATAACCACATCACCCTGGCAAGCCTCAAAGCCCACATTCAAGGCAGCCGACTTACCATAATTTCTTCTGAAACGAATACCTTTTACGGCAGGATTCTTGGCTTTCAGCTCCTCTATGATTTTCCAGGAGTCGTCGGTAGAGCCGTCGTCCACCATCACAATCTCGTAAGAGAAGTTATTTTCGTTCATCACCCGTTCAATCCAGGCGCATAATTCCGGCAGTGATTCTGCTTCGTTCAACAAGGGGATTATTACTGAGATATCCATAGTAATTATGATTATTATTTTTCTTGTTCGTTAATATTTTCTGTTCCTTCTTCTGGTTTCTCCTCACGTTTTTTGGTCAGATACAATGCCACAAAAATGGAGAGGAAAAGGCCGTATAGCAATACAGAAAAGGCATACGACAAAGCCACAGGAAGAATAGAGGTATAGTGAGGTATCTTACTTTGCTGCATCTTGAAAGCCTCGTCCTTCAGGCTAATCTGTTCCATATTGCTACGCGCATTGTTGACCAACATGGATAATGACTGATAGCAATTGTCCTCCGTGTTGTCATTCGCCAACAAATTCTGGTAGACATCCAGAAACTGATGCTGGGCATAAGCCTCAAAACCCGCATAGGTACACCCGGCGGAGTCGGTTCTGAATCCCAGACTCACCCTGTCGTTATAAGCCGGCAACATCTGATCCACCCGTTGGCGGGTCCAATCAGCACAAGAGGTGTCAATCATATTCTGCTCAAACATGACCACGCAGGTCGAAAGCATTATCGAATCGGTTTTATGCAGATATAGTTTCACCATCTCATCCGACACGGTATCTTTCTCCAGTTTGGTATAAAACAGCTCTGTGTTTTGCTGGTTGAGGCGTTCCAAACCATTTTTGTCGATATACTGATAATGGATAAGCATATAGACAAATACCACTACAAAAGCCACCACTACCGTCAGTGCCCCCACTCCGAAAGCCTTGGGAAAACGGATATAGCCATCGGTCAAATCATCGCGGTATTCCTTGATACCGGCATAGACAAAAAGGATGATAACAATCAGTAGCAAAATGCTGAAAACGGCATCGGCATCATAATTGATGTCACGAGCGGCCATCTTCACCAACTCGCAGGCCGCCAAAGCCACACCCAGCAAGGCACCCCACTTCAAAGCTACAGTCAAAAGAGTCTTTTTCATCTTTATCAATTAACCTGCAAAGATACAATTTTTTTTAATTCACACAAAAAAAGAAAACGACCCCGTTTGGAGTCGTTTTCTTTGATGAAAAAACACACTATTAGTACATTCCAGGCATTCCACCGGGCATTCCGCCGCCCATAGGAGCTGCCGGAGCTTCTTCCTTAATTTCAGCCAACACACACTCGGTAGTCAGCAACATACCTGAGATGGAAGCGGCATTTTCGATAGCCACACGGGCAACTTTGGTAGGATCGATAACACCAGCTCTGATCAGTTTCTCGAATTTACCAGTACGGGCATTGTAACCGTAGTCAGTTCTGCCGTTCTTCACAGCGTTCACAATCACAGAACCTTCCTTACCGGCGTTTTCTGCAATCTGACGAAGAGGTTCTTCCAATGCACGTCTTACAATCTCGATACCCACCTTCTGGTCTTCGTTTTCGGGTTTCAGCTTATCCAAAGCGGCAATAGTACGGATGAAGCCAACACCACCACCAGGGATGATACCCTCTTCGATAGCAGCACGAGTTGCGTGCAAAGCATCGTCGTAACGGTCTTTCTTTTCCTTCATCTCCACTTCAGAAGCAGCGCCCACATATATAACAGCTACGCCACCTGCCAACTTAGCCAGACGCTCTTGCAGTTTCTCGCGGTCGTAGTCTGATTTGGTCTTTTCAATCTGAGCCTTGATTTGAGCCACTCTGGCGTCAATCTGCTCTTTGCTGCCCTTGCCGCTGACAATGGTAGTGTTTTCTTTGTCCACCGTAATTTTTTCGGCAGTACCCAGCATTTCAACGGTAGCATCTTCCAGTTTGAAACCTTTTTCTTCGCTGATCACCACACCACCTGTCAAAATGGCAATGTCTTCCAACATTTCTTTTCTTCTGTCGCCAAAACCAGGAGCCTTCACGGCAACAATCTTCAAACCACCACGCAGACGGTTCACCACGAGGGTTGCCAAAGCTTCGCTTTCAACGTCTTCAGAAATCACCAATAATGGACGGCCGGTCTGAACCACCTTCTCCAAGATAGGCAGGAATTCCTTCATATTGCTGATTTTCTTGTCGTAAATCAGGATGAAAGGATTCTCATATACGGTTTCCATCTTTTCAGCATCGGTTACAAAATAAGGTGAAATGTAACCTCTGTCAAACTGCATACCTTCCACCACCTTCACGTTGGTTTCGGTACCTTTAGCCTCTTCGATGGTGATTACGCCTTCTTTTTTCACTTTGCGCATAGCCTCTGCTATAATCTCGCCCACTTTCTTGTCGTTGTTGGCAGAGATGGTAGCCACCTGCTCGATTTTCTCGTGGCTGTCGCCTACTGACTCTGACTGTTTCTTCAGGCTGTCAACTACTTTAGCCACGGCCATATCGATACCGCGTTTCAAATCCATTGGGTTGGCACCGGCAGTCACATTCTTCAAACCAGTGTTGAAAATAATCTGAGCCAAAACGGTAGCAGTAGTGGTACCGTCACCAGCCTGGTCGTTGGTTTTGGAAGCCACTTCCTTCACCATCTGGGCACCCATATTCTCAACAGCGTCCTTCAATTCAATTTCCTTAGCAACGGTCACACCGTCCTTTGTAATTTGAGGAGCACCGAATTTTTTGTCGATAATCACATTTCTACCTTTGGGTCCAAGGGTAACTTTTACTGCATTAGCCAATGCGTCAACACCTTTTTTCAAACCTTCGCGGGCATCCCAGTCATATAAAATATCTTTTGCCATAATTCTATTGTTTTTTTGTTGATTCTAATAAACTATTTGTTTGACACGAAAAAAAATTAAAGAGTAGCATAAATGTCACTTTCTTTCATAATCAGGTATTTCTCGCCGTCATATTGGATTTCAGTACCTGAATATTTGCCGTAAAGAACGGTGTCGTTCACCTTCAAGGTCATCGGTTCGTCTTTTTTACCGGGGCCTACAGCCACCACTGTACCCTTTTGAGGTTTCTCTTTTGCAGTGTCAGGAATAATAATACCGCCAGCGGTTTTCATCTCTGCTTCGGCAGGTTTCACCAGAACTCGGTCTGCCAATGGTTTAATGTTCATTTTCATGTTTAGTATTTTTATTGGTTTATAATAATCTTTTTGTCAGTGATTATTGCTGTTTTTATACCCAACCAGCAGTGTCAGCCAACGGCAACCAGTTCAGCAAAATCCGTGCCAAAGAAAAATCACTGACATTTTGTCAGTGATTAGGCGTACTCATCTTCTGAAACTTGCCTCCCTTTAGTTCCGTGGCAGAGAAAGGCTTCACTCCTTTAGTCTGCACCGACAGCACTTTTGTCTTCACTTTTGTTCCGAAAACAATCTTGTGGTCCTTGTTGTCGACAATATAGCCATCGGCGGTGAAGTTCTTCTCTGAGGTCACCAATTGGCCGTCCTGTCTGCGAAATATGGTGTTGCGACACATGGTGCCCTTAAAGCCCTTCAACCTATATTTCTCAAAACCATCTTGATCCAGTACAAAAGCATTGAGGATGGCCAGTTCTGCCGGAGTCAGCTTATAGCCAAAGGGAATATTCACCTCGCCGTTGATTCTTTCTGAGATGGTCATAATGCTGTACGTATCCTTATCAATTGCAATAACCAGCTTTCTCACCAGCTTGTATATACCCGGCAGCTTGTTGGTCAGGGTCAGGGTCAGTACCACCGTGTGATTGTCCTTGTCCACTTTAGTCCAATGTTTTACATCAGACTTGAAGCGGTATATCATTTTCTGAACATCCAATTCCCAAGCTATCTTATGGGGTTGTATCTTCTTTATGCTATTCACATCCATCATTTCCACATGCTTTCTGTCTCGCTTGCTGTAATCATTAGGGTTATAACTTTCCAGCGAGCCTTTGAAATCCTGATTCAAATAGCGCTTGTTCAATTCCATTTTCATCTGAATAGAGTCGTCCCAAGCCTTGTAGTTTCTAATCTCCAGTATTTCCCCTATCCACTCGTCAAACATTACCACCTTACCGTCGCTGGTAGCAGTCAAGTCTGACACCACCTTGTGATTCACATTATTAGAGGGGAAATCCTTCAACACCTGGTCATACACCTTCTGCAAGAAAGCCTGCATCTCTGCTCGTTCCTCCCTTTTGCTCTTCTTTTTCTTGCTGTCTTTCTCTACATGCACCACCACTTCGTGCAAAATAACCGGTTGGTCCTTCATGGTGATGCGCAGCGACTTGCTCGTATTCACCTTTGCCAGGTCAACAAACACCGTCTCATAGCCCACCAAGGTCACAATCAGGCTATCACGGGTACTGGACACTTCCAATTTGAAGCGACCATTAATATCGGTAATCGTACCCACTTCAGGATGATGTTTCAAGTATATACTTACGTACGAAAGTCCCTTTCCCTTTTTGTCAACCACCGTACCTTCAATACTCACTGCCCATGCGCACAACTGTATCATGAGCAGCAACATAACGCTAATGATTGATTTGAGTTTCATGACAGTTACTTTTTTTTAGATAAACACTTCCTTGGTACAACTGATAATCGCTTTTTGTCCATTGTTGAGTGTTGTACCAAAAAGATAGACATCTCCTCCGTCTATAAGTTTAAGAGTCTTCTTGAGTGCATCGGCACACATCGGGAAATTTCTGATAGCCACATTCGCTTTCTTCACATCCCTCATCGCTGTTTTGGCTTCCTTGAGGGTGTAAACATCCTGCACCTTAAAAATCCTGCCTGGAAAGTCTTCCAACAGGGTATCAGAAGTGTAGAGATGGGAATGATGGTGTAATTTCATCAGGTTTAGACGGGTGGCAATACACTTAAAGCCCCCAGCCTTCATGATAGCCGCATTGGGTTCATATAAATAGGTATGTAACTTGCCGCTCAGCTGTGGAACTGCCAATTTTTCCTCCTCTTCGGTAAAATCAAATTTGATATCCTTAAAGTCATCCTTCTCGGGCAGCAAGTTGACGGCATGATAGCGTAGTTGACCTGTCGTTTCTTTAGTCAGCACCAACACCAGCTCCTTACACTCACCTTCCACTGCTACCACAATCACATCTCTGGTTTCAGGCAATTTGTACAAAGCGCGCTTGATGTCCAACATAGGCGAGAGTTTCAACATCACCACATCGGCCTTTCGCAGCAGCATATCCTTATATTGTAGCACGTTGGGGGTACAGTCTTCCAAACCCGACACCTTCCTACCCTGCATATCACGGCGAGATGGATCAAGGTATATGAAATCCACCGCATCCATATTCTCCAAATAATGCTCCATCGTATCCTGATGCACCACCACATTGTGTTTCTGTACCAGCTTCAGGTTATACGACAAAATGTCACACAACAGCGGCTGGGGTTCCACATAATGGCAGGTTTCAAACAGACCGGAAAGATATAACGCATCCACCCCAAAGCCACCCGTCAAGTCGGCCATGGTACGATGGCCACACACGGCATGCGTCACATCCCCATACAGCAGTTCCTCGACAAACGACACCTTGTATTGCGCAGTAATTTCCGATGAGCACTGTTCCAATGCCAGCGAAGGAGGAAAAACGAAGCGAGGGATAGAGCCCATTGATGGCAATTTATCCCTCGTTTTCTGACGACCCTGAATTTGCTGAATCGCAAATTCAAAATCTATATCATTATATTTCTTCTTTTGAAGAGCCAACTGACATACATCCTCTTGCAGATGCTCGTCAATAAACTGCCATGTTGACTCATCTACAAACATTATACCAAATTGGCAAATCCCATGAACGCCATAGCCAGAATACCGGCAGTAATCAAAGCGATAGGCACACCTTTCATACCCTTGGGAACATTCACCAACTCAAGCTGCTCGCGCAAACCGGCAAAGATAACGATGGCCAGGATGAATCCCAAAGCAGAAGAGATGGCATACACCGTGCTCTGCATGATGGAGAAATCCTTCTGGGTTACCAGGATGGCCACACCCAAAACGGCGCAGTTGGTGGTAATCAAGGGCAAAAAGATACCCAGTGCCTGATACAGCGACGGGCTGATTTTCTTCAGCATAATCTCCACCATCTGTACCAAAGCGGCAATTACCAAGATGAAGCAGATGGTTTGCAGGAAGGTGATATTCAGGGGCACCAGCACATAAACCTGAATGCACGAGGTCACCAAAGTGGCCAGCGTCATCACAAAAAGAACGGCAGCACCCATACCCAGAGCGGTGTCAACTTTACTGGAAACACCCAAGAAAGGGCAAATTCCGAGGAACTGGGCCAATATGATGTTATTGACCAAAACAGCTCCGATTATCATTAATATATATTCCATAATTAATAAGTTTCAGGTTTTAAGTTTCAGGTTTTAGTTTTCAGCTTTGGCTTTTTTCTTTGATTGGAGATAGCGCACAAGGGCCACGGTGAAGCCAAAGACCAAAAATGCGCCAGGGGCCAATACAAAAATCAGGATGCCGTCGCCTTGAATGAACTTATGGTCGAGGAACGAGCCGCTTCCCAAGATTTCACGAATCGAGCCAATGATGGTCAGCGCAATGGTGAAGCCTATACCCATGCCGATACCGTCGAGGATGGAGTCGCCCACCGTGTTCTTGCTGGCGAAAGCCTCAGCTCTCCCCAACACAATACAGTTCACCACAATCAAGGGAATGAAGATACCCAGACTGGAAGCCAACGCCGGGGCGAAACCCTGAATCAGCAAATCGATCATAGACACGAAGGTAGCGATAATCACGATGAACGAAGGAATACGCACCTTGTCGGGAATCACATTTTTCAGTAATGAGATGAGGGCGTTGGACATCAGCAACACAAAAGTAGTGGCCAATCCCATACCCAGAGCATTCTTTACTGAAGTGGTCACTGCCAACGTGGGGCAGGTACCCAATACCAAAACGAGAACAGGGTTCTCCTTAAAAAAACCTTTGGTTAAAATATTCAGTTTACTCATGATTTTCCTCCTTTACCTTATTATAAGCAGCAACGGCACGGTTCACGGCATCACAGAATGCGCGAGAAGAGATGGTAGCAGCGGTAATGGCATCCACCTCACCGCCATCCTTCTTTACCTTCAATGGGGTTTCAGCAGGATTCATACCCTTGAACTGCTGTATGAAATGACTTCCTTCATCTTCAATTTTAGCACCCAGACCCGGGGTTTCAGAATGTTTCAGAATAGCTGTTCCCAAAACCTTACCCTCGGCATCCAATCCCACCATAATGTCAAAGCGTCCACTGAAAGCCTTGTTGGTATAGGTTTCAATTGCAGCGCCACAAAGTTGGTCATCCTGATAGGCCAAACTGACCGTCACGGGGTCTTTGTCGCCATCCACCGTACAAGTATAGTCTTTCAGCTCACCCTGGAAACCAGGAAGTACCTTGTTGATAGCGTCTTTTTTCTTCTGTAGCTGGGCAGCCTCTATTGGGTCTTTCGTCAGCGAATAAACCCCAGCGAGTGCCACACCTGCCAAGAGTGCAATCAAGGTCAGGGTAATCACCAGCTGCGTCAGTGTAGATTCTTTTTTTGCCATAGTATCTTTATTTTAATGGTCAAACAAGTTTATTTTGCGTATGTTTGGGGTTTGAAGCCCTTGTTGATCAGTGGCACCAGTGCATTCATAATCAGAATGGCGAATGACACACCTTCCGGATACGCACCGAAAAGACGGATGATGATGGTAAGCAAACCGCAACCCACGCCAAAGACAATCATACCGCTGCGGGAGGTTGGGGAGGTCACCATATCGGTAGCCATAAAGCAGGCACCCAACATCAAACCACCGGTCACCAGATGGAAGCAGGGATTGGCGTAGGTAGTTGGGTCTACCAAGTAGAAAATGCCCGAGAACAGGAAAGCAGTCAGCAGGAAGGATACCGGAATCTCCCAAGTGATAACTTTTCTGATCAGCAGAAAGATGGCGCCTATCAGCAACGCGATAGCCGACACTTCGCCGAAGCTGCCGCCCATCTGTCCGAAGAGCAGGTCAACATACGAGGGCATCTCGCTCATCAGGTCTCCAACTGCCTGACCGTTTTTCACACCTTCCTTAAGGATGCCGAGGGGGGTTGGACCCGTGATGACATCCGCACCCAGATTCCAAATGGGTGTAGGTTTCGGCCAAGTGGTCATCTGTACTGGGAAGGAAATCAGCAAGAACACACGACCCACCAAAGCGGGGTTGAAGGGGTTCTTGCCCAGTCCGCCAAAAGGCATCTTGGCAATAGCGATAGCTACAAAAGCGCCTATCATCATAATCCACACTGGCAGGTTGGCAGGTACATTGAAAGCCAGCAATAAACCTGTAATCACCGCCGAGCCGTCGGTTATGCTGACATTGCCCTTCAGCATAAAACGCTGTATCAGGTATTCGGTCAGCAAACAGGTGGCGATAGACACCAAAGTGAGGATAAGTACCGGCAGTCCGAAATAAAATACAGACACTGCCAAAGCCGGTAAGAGGGCTACCACTACCGACCACATAATCTTTTTCACAGTCTCGGAACCATGCACATGGGGAGAGCCTGAAACTTGTAACAATTTATTCATCTGTTATTATTCTAAAATAGCATGCAAAGATACAAAAAAAGTTGGTTTGTTGAACCGTTTATTTGATTATTTGTTAACAACGCGTATTGGACTACTTTTCACACAGTTGTTTAACGGCAATATCAAAGGTAGTATAATCATTAATCACCAACAACGAATGCAATTGCTCCTCCGTCAGCTGGTAAAAATACGCAAAATAATGCCACAGTTCTTTCAATACCGGCAGCGTGGCCTTCTCGCCCCGATACGCTACCAGCGACTGTTTCAAATCGTCATAAAATTCGTTAAAACGGACATGATAATCCGTTTTGGAAGGAATGTCTTTGATTTGTTCCGCTAAAAAGGGATTGCGCAGTGCCCCCCGTCCCAGCATCCAGTCATCAATTTGCGGAAAACGGGCATGCAACTCCTGGTAATCAGCCACTTGGAAAATGTCGCCACTATACACCACACGATGCTTCGTCAGGCCCAGCAGTTCCTCCAACCTGCCCAAATCGGGCAACCCCTTATACTGCCATTCGCCCAAACGCGGATGGATGACGATAAACTCCAGGGGATAGTTGTTCAGACGACGGATTATCTCCTTTCCCTCGTCGGCAGCATGCATCCCCAGACGCATTTTCACAGAGAACTTGTAGGGCAAACTGCAAGCGGCCTCCACCACCCTTTCCACCTCGTCGGGATAAGGCATCAGACCGCAACCCCTTCGTTTGCGAACGATGGGCCCCATAGGGCAACCCAAGTTCCAATTAAAGCGGGTAAGGCCATATTCCGCATGCAGCGCATTCATCGTGTCGGCAAAATGGGCAGGCACAATCCCCATCAGCTGGGGTATGGTTTCCACCAGCCGGTTGTTCTCAGGGGCAAAGTCCTTCCACTTGCGCACATTCAGCTTAGCGGATTCCTGCACGGGCATAAAAGGAGAAATAGCGGCATCAAAGCCGCTATTATGTTGGAATAGACAATTCCTAAAATGATACAATGTAAGCCCGTGCAGAGGGGCCAGCCAAATATTAGGCATCTCTCCTACTCTACCACAAATTTACGGGCGGTTTCGTTGCCGTCCTGCTGTACTTTCAGGAAATAGGTGCCGGCTGCCAAGTCACCTACAAACAGACGACTCTCGCCATTCTGGCAACTCAAGCTCTTCACCTGCTTGCCGTTCATGTCATACACGAATACATCATAGCTGTCGGCTTGGTTGTCCACACTAATCGTCAGGTATTCGGTAGCAGGGTTGGGATACAGCTGCATCTTGATTCTTTCTTTCGACTCAACGCTTACATAGTCAAAGTCGAAAGAGATGTCGTCTATGTATAATTCAGTATTCAAATTGGCATGTTGGAAGGGAGTGGATACAAACATAATCATCAGCGAATCACAAACCACATCAGTCTCATCATAGCTGATGGGGATAGTCAGCTCGGTATATTCCTCTATTCTTTGGGTACCCACATACTGGCCATACGAGGAAGGCAGCATCTCAGTGCCTCCCATAATCAGTCGGCTGTTTTCGCCGGCCTTGTAAGCTCCCACTCTAATCACCATAGTGTCGTTTTCACCCACTGGAGGCAGGTATTTTACCCACACCTTCATGGCAGTAGGCACCATGGTAAATGCGTCACCTCTGGTAAACAGGTTCTGGAAAGTAGACAGCTCGTTCCAGTTGAGACCTGCCAATTGAGGTACGTATGGAAGGTCTTCCCAAGTATAGTCAAGAATATCACCCAGTTCTGGGTCGTTGAAATCCACCGTCTGCAGACTTTGGGCGGTTTCCATACTGATATTGAAAGAACCGCCATGTCCCAATTGGGCAATACCGGGGAAATAAGGGATATTGTAACCCGGGTCAACCCCTTTCAGCTTCATGGCAAAGCTTCCCGAATGAGCATCTGTGGTCTGGGTGGCGAAATTAAAATCAACAGGATACACCGTATTGCCGGTTATGATACCGGTAAAAGTAGTCTCCCAACCTACGGGCAGTCCCATATCCCATTCTTCAAATCCGGGATTAATCACGTTTGGTAATTGTGCCGACAACTGAAAAGCGGCAAAAACACATACAATACCAACTAAAATCTTCTTCATTTCTTTTGATTTATAATTTTTTAACTATGACTCTTCACTAATCATTGAATCTCCAATAATTGTCCATCTGGTTGCCGAAATAGTCGTCCGGCTTGGTAATCTGGTAGTTTTCCTGCTGATGGAGACGTTTCACCAGTTTCATCTGCCACGAGGGGTCGCTCACCTCACCAATCTTGTCTGAGTGAAGCAGCTCGTAATCGTTGGTCACCTCGGCGGGACACCAGAAGACAAACTTCACGTTATTCTGGTCCTCCAGATGGTAGTAATGCCAAATCTGGTAAGGATAGGTAGCGGGGTCGAAGGGTGCGTCCTTGATGTCGTTGGGCGGACCATACTGCAGGAACACACGCCCGCGGTCGGTGCGGTAGCCCTTCACCAGCTTGCTGCCGAAAGCCTTTTGCACCAAGTCCACTTGTTTCTGATAAGCCAGCCAAGCGCCCTCGGGATCATTCGGATTACGGGTTATCCAAAACGAATAGAAGAACTTCTGCAGCATGTCGAAGTCCACCTTCTTCATACGCTTGTCGAAGAAATCGCGTTCCATGCTGGATGCGATGGGATATAAGCTGGCCACATAATCCTCCATTTGTTTTTTGTCGGTAATGGCGGCCACGAAAGTATTCTCAACCGAAACGGTGTTGTAGGTTTCCAGTTGCAGCGACATACCCGGGTTGCTACGCTGGAAAAAACAGCGGTTCACGCAATAGACCGTCGAGTCCATATCCATGATTTCGGTCACCACATTGTAGTTGCCCGAAGCAATCTGATAGATGTTAAAACGGCCGAATGCCAGTGCCACCGGGGCGGTTTTAACCTCCGAAATCTGGATGGCCTGAGGATTGGCCAGTCGGTGGTTCTCCAAAAATTCTATATAGCTTTTGACCAGGAATTTCTTTCCTTTGCCAAATATTTTTTCTGTGTTATAGACCTCCATGGAATACGACAGATTGTACATATTCTCTCCCGCATAGTTGAAAAACAGGGGAGTCATCGAGAGGCCGTATCGGGTGTAAAAGTCACCCGGTTGTGCATCTCTCACCTCGCTCAGCAGGTCGATGCCCGAAGTGCACACCGAGTCCTTTGGGAAATGCACCGAGATGTAGTCGATGTAATTAACGGCGGCAGTGTCGCCATGTATATCCTTGAAAGAAAACGACAGGTAGTAATCGCCGTTTTCCACCGGCAGATTGCGGATATCTCCGAAATCGGGCCGGCCGTCAACCACTGAATCGGCAAAAGTTTCGCTGGCCAAAATATAGTGCAGGTTATACTTCACCTCATCATTCTGGATAACATCCACATTGATGAGCACATCCGCCTCGTAGCGTTTGTCCTCGTTCAATGCATAAACTACCGTATTACCACCCACGCGGATGGTAAATTCGATATAAGGTTGAATCTTGTCGGTACAATAGGCCTTATGATTCAACATCAGCTTCATGCCCTGCCCCATGGAAGAGGCAGTGGCACAAAGCATCAGTATAATAACAAATATTTTTTTCATCATTTGATTATCATTGGGGGATTAGTCACCCAGGGTAGCCACCATCACAGCCTTGATGGTATGCATACGGTTTTCAGCTTCGTCGAAAACAATGCTGTTCTTACCTTCAAACACCTCTTCGGTCACTTCGATGCCGTCCAAGCCGAACTGTTCGTGAACATCGCGACCCACCTTGGTTTCGAGGTTGTGGTAAGCGGGCAGACAATGCATGAACTTGCAGTTGGGGTTGCCAGTCATTTCCATGAGTTTCTTGTTCACCTGATAAGGTTTCAGCAAGTCGATTCTTTCTTTCCAAACTTCCACGGGTTCGCCCATTGATACCCAAACATCGGTATAGATGAAGTCGCAGCCCTTAACACCCTTCTTCACATCGTCAGTCACGGTCACGGTAGCACCGGTTTCCTTAGCGATAGCCTTGCAAGTGTCGATAAGTTTCTTGTTGGGTTGCAGTTTTTTGGGAGCCACGATACGCACGTCCATACCCATCTTGGCGCCACCCACCATAAGGCTGTTACCCATGTTGAAACGGGCGTCACCACAGTAAGCGAAGGTCACCTGGTTGAGGGGTTTGTCGATATGCTCTTGCATGGTCAGGAAGTCAGCCAAAATCTGAGTGGGATGGAATTCGTTGGTCAGACCGTTCCAAACGGGCACACCAGCGTATTTGCCGAGTTCTTCCACGATATCCTGGCCAAAGCCGCGGTATTCGATACCATCATACATACGACCCAGCACGCGGGCGGTATCTTTCATAGACTCTTTGATACCGATTTGTGAGCCGGTGGGACCCAGATAGGTCACATGAGCGCCTTGGTCTTTGGCAGCCACCTCGAAAGCGCAGCGGGTACGGGTGGAAGTCTTTTCAAAGATAAGGGCAATATTTTTGCCTGTCAAACGAGGTTGCTCGGTACCTGCATATTTAGCAGCTTTGAGGTCAGCAGCCAGTTTCAGGAAAAATTTAATCTCTTCGGGGGTGAAATCCAATAATTTCAGGAAGTTTCTGTTTCTTAAATTGAAAGCCATAATTTTGATGTTTTAAGGTTTAAATATTTATGTTTGTTATCAGTCAAAATTTGCGCTCGCAAAATTACATAAAATTCTCGAAATAAACGCCTACAAAAAAAATTTTCCCATAACGTGCATTGCATTCAAAAATTTTGTATTTTTGCAGCCGCTTTTCAGCGATGGGGCGTTAGCTCAGTTGGCTAGAGCGTTTGACTGGCAGTCAAGAGGTCGTGAGTTCGATTCTCATACGCTCCACAAAAGAAAAACACCTGCTTTTCAGCAGGTGTTTTTCTTATTCCCATAAGTTTATATTTGGTTAGAATTCAATCTTTTCCAAACGAAATTCCCCATCTCTTCTCAAAATATAATAAAATCCATCTTCTGCCAAACATAGCAATTTAAAGAAATACTCGTGAGTGCTTTGGTTGGCGATATATCTTGGCTCCATCGAATGAGATTTTGCATTATAGAGAACCGTACTTGACAATTCGCCGTTGCTTTCTATCTTCGACAACACCACCGAACATTGGTCAGGACGGTTATAATACAGTGTTTTCCATTGAGAATCATTTCCAGGGATATTCCCCCTATGTTCATTGTAAATCAAATATGCATCTCTGTCATATTCAAAAACAATCACAGGGTTTACTTTTGTTGCCTCACGATCACCCAATTCAGAAGCTGTAACAGTAGCCCTAGGATATTCCTTACTATCCAAAAGTTCACCATCTTCTGTTAAGACAGCATAAAACATATTGTGTGACTGACGACCGTACAGAGGATACTCAACCGTATATTGAATATTACCCATTTTGCTTGGCATTCCTTCGTAATAACCAACATCCACAATGCGATTCATCTCACCAGTCAGAAAAAGTTTTCCATTGCTAAATCTCTTCACACTGAAAACATAGGGTGCAAAACCTCCTTTCTTTTCTGAAATTCTGTCATCGTATGTAACTCCTTCCATCTCGGATGACAACGAAATATCTGATTTTGTATAATCCACTTGTCCGTCGCTAGAAACCTTATATGTCAGTGAAGAATATCCTTCCCCGTCCACATTCTCACCAACACCAACCAGCCTCATTTCCCCATTTGGCAATAGGACTTTCTTGCAGCTGTAATTCTCGCATTCTGGTGTAATTTTCTGGCTTTCGACTCCTTGTTCAGTAAACACCGAAATAATGAGATAATCTTTCACACCCGCATACTTGTTGAGATAATGACCATTATCTGCCAAATATACTGTACCGTCATTGGCAAAAAGAAAGTCCTCTGCATGGAACCAATCGTTTGACTTCTGTGACTGATGCCATAGCAAAGTACCCTCGGCATCAAAGACAGCCACATCCACATGATGAGTAGGTTTTTTCCAGTTACCCGTTTTCAATACGGTATAGATAACAAACTTGGACATATCCTCACTATAGGCAGCCTTAACAAAGGCATCACTCATGCCGTCCAAAGGAATGGAATAAAAGGGTACAAACTCCAATTTCTTAGGCACTTTAGATTCCTTAGGGAAAGATGCCTTCCTATATTCCAAGGATTTTGTTTTCTTATTCATATATTCTTGGACAACGTTAAGCATTCCATCGTCTGTCAAAAACACAAAACGTCCCTCAAAGTCCTCATCTATTTCCTGTATTGTATTCGTCTGCGTTTGCTTATTATACTTGTTGATAAAAATATTGTCATAATTACCCCTCGGAGACAGTTCAACTGTTGCCAAACGCAAATAGTCGCTATTATCTTCTAAAATCCAGACAATAGACATATCATTCATTTCCAACTTCGGACCATTGGTAGTAGTACTTTGTCCCTTCGAGGCCAAGGGTATCAGACCGATAGCAAGGGTCAATAAGCATAAAAGTTTCTTCATATCATTATGTTTTAATTGTTTGCATTTCAAGAAGAAGCGGGTGCATGCCCAAGGCTCACACCTGCTTCTTGTGTTTTTGGTGACAGATGTTATTTCTTCTTGATCAGAGAAACAACAAACAGCAGGACCACTGCACCGATAACGGCCACAATGAGTTCCCAAAGCAGACCGGCTTTTTGGATATGCAGCAGGCTCATCAGCCATCCACCGATGAAACCGCCGATAATGCCGATAATGATGTTCCACAGCAGACCGAAGCCGCCGCCCTTCATAATCTGGCCAGCCAGCCAACCGGCCACTGCACCAATTGCCAAGTAAAGAAGAAAGTTTAACATAGCCCTGTATTTTTTAAGGTTGAACAAATTATTTCGTCTGCAAATATAAGGTAATTTTTCTTTGGTTTGACAAAAATAGTGGGAACACTGTAGGGTTCCCTCTCTCCTTTTGTTGAAAAAGTGCAAAAAACAGAGCAAAAATTGCTTTGTGACATTTTTTTTGCATGATTGCAACAAATTGAAGAAATTTTGCTATTTTTGCAGCGGGAATCTGCCGTTAAGTTCTGTTGTTCTTTTTTGCACTTTTAGAACGACGGAACGACCATTCATAGAATTGGATTTATAGTACTCAAAACAAATTTTTTTGGCGGATTCCCTTTTTTTATTTCAAGATTTTCCTTAATTTTGCATTTTCAAAAACACACTATCATGCAGAATAACACAAAGAATCTTACCTTCAGCATGTTCGTCATCGGCTCGTTGTTTTTCGTATTCGGTTTCGTCACCTGGCTGAACAACATCCTCATCCCTTATATGAGAACCTCTTGCGAACTCACCACCCAAGTGCAAGGCTATCTGGTGACCTTCGCCTTCTACATTGCCTATTTTGTGATGTCAATACCCTCGTCGTTTGTGCTGAAAAAGACAGGCTACAGCAACGGTATGGCGCTGGGTCTGGTGGTAATGGCCATCGGCTGCATGATGTTCATCCCCGGTGCACAAATGCGCAGCTACCCCATGTTCTTGCTGGGACTCTTCCTGCAGGGCAGCGGACTGTCGCTATTGCAAACCGCCAGCAACCCCTATGTCACCGTCATCGGTCCCATTGAGTCGGCCGCCCGCCGTATGAGTATCATGGGCATTTGCAACAAGTTGGCCGGCATGATTGGCATTTTGGTGCTATACAACGCCCTATTCAGTGGCAAAGAGCACCTCTTTGAGAGCATCAAGGAGATGGCTCCCGGAGCAGAAAAGGAAGCCATGCTGCAACAGCTCTCTAACGGGGTGATCGTTCCCTACCTCATTATGACTGCCGTGCTCATCGCGCTGGTACTCTTTATCAAGACAGCACACCTGCCCGATATTGTGGAGGAAGAAAAGAAAATAGACGGCCATAAGACCAGCATCTTCAGCTACCCGTATCTATGGCTCGGCATTTTGGCCATATTCTTCTATGTAGGCGCCGAAGTGATTGCCATCGACACGCTAATACCCTATGGCGACTACTATGGCATCTCGACGAAAGTATCGCACTATTTCGGGGTTTATGCCTTGTGCGCCCTGCTGGTGGGCTACCTATGCGGCATTGTATTTGTGCCCAAGGTCATCTCTCAAAGAAATGCTTTGATTATCCAGCTATTACTATCTGTTGTATTGGTCATTGTGGCCTTATGCACCACAGGGATAGTATCCATTATCGCCATTATCTGTTTGAGCTTTGCCCACGCTATTATGTGGCCCGCCATCTGGCCGCTGGCCATCCATGATTTGGGCGACCACACCGAGTTTGCCTCCGCGCTGATGGTAATGGCCATTGTGGGCGGTGCCATCATGCCGCTGATTTACGGCCGAATTGCCGACGCCGTCAATCCGCATGTAGCTTACGCCATACTGTTTGTCTGCTATGCCTATATCCTATTCTTCGCCACCCTTGGCTGCAAGATGGGAGAGAAAACGGCACCCCGTGCTTAGGCACTCGCCACAATGAATGCAGGTGCTGTCCACCTGATCATCGTGGATAGCAGACATCGGACATTTCTTCTCACAACGCTTGCAATGCTTGCAGCCGTCCTCGTCAATACGGATACGATGGGCGCCAGGAATCATAGATACCAGATTCAGCATCAAGCCAGCCGGACAAAAGCCCTTACAGAAAGGACGATAGATGAACAAAGAGGATAACACCAACACGATTACCAGCGTCCACATCAACACACCACTTTCCAAAAGATGGGCGAAGCCATCCGTCCAAAACAGACGGAAAACAGGTTTGAAGGGGTCGATGCGGCAATAGAGCGGCATCTGCTTCACCACCAGCACCACTATCAAGGCAAGGAAGGACACTATCTGAATGGAACGCAATACGAGCTGAACCGTGCGGGTTCGGAACAGGAGGAAAAACTTGCTTTTTTTCAGCTTAGACCAACGCCCCAGGTAAAGCAGGTCTTGCAAACCACCCAAGGGACATAGCCAACCACACCAAGACTTGCCGTAGAGGTAGGTCATCAACAACAAGACCACAAAGGGTACGAAGAAGGCAAGCATCACCTTCTTGCCCAAGAGGAAGAGCACTGCATTCTGAAAATAGGAAATGACACAGGGACAGCCCCCACGCACAAAGCCCAGATAAACCACCGAAGCCCCCAGCAGCACATAGCGCGCTGCACGCAGCCACTTAGCTCCCGCCCAACGAGACGACATTAACAAGCTGACCACCGCTATCAAGATGAACAAGATATTGATGGCCACGGTAAACGGATACATCCGCATCCACCAAGATTCGGCAAAACTGTCGGGAGCTATGTGATGTTCGACCACCACAAAGGCAAAACTGCAAAGCAAGAGAGCGAGGGGCAACCATTGCAACAACCTATTAATATTACTTCTCATATTCATATTGTATTAATTTTATATCACTACCCCGGCCTACGGCCACTCCTTCTAAAAGAAGGGGAATCTATATTGTCAATTATCAATTGAGCTAAACATTTCGTTTTTAAAGTTAATCAGATACAGTTTCTCGGTGGCACGGGTGACGGCGGTGTATAGCCAGCGGAGAAACTCCTTGTCCACCGCATCGTCGGGCAGGTAGCCCTGGTCGACCAGCACGATCTTCCACTGACCACCCTGAGTTTTGTGGCAGGTGAGCGAATAGGCAAACTTCACCTGAACGGCATTCAAATAAGGGTCGTTCTTGATTTTCAGGTAACGCTGACGCTTGTTGGCGATATCCTGATAGTCCATCGATACCTCCTGATACAGACGCTGGTTGTCTTGTTGAGACAAAGAAGCCGACTCGCAATCGAGACTCTCCAAAATCAGTTTCACATCGATATTGGGATACTGGGGATAATCGCACAGGCGCACCGTCACATCCGCAAAATGGAAACCATAGATCTCTTGTATCTTATTTATCGCCAAAATCTCCATAATATCGCCATTGGCGATAAAGCCCACCTCTGAGCTTTCGTCCACCCAATAGTAGTTGTTTTTCACCGCCATCAGATAATCGCCCGCCGCAATCTGGTTCTCGCGAAACAAGATGCGGTTACGGATTTCGCTGTTGAACATAAAAGCCCTTTTATTGGAACGAGTGATGGTTACAATCTCGTCGTGGCTATAGCGGCTGTACAAGGTATTGAGTTCCTCCTCCAGCAAGTCGCCCGTGATACGCTGGAAATCGGGGAAGCCCTCTGCCTGGAAATAAGGAAAGCTGTAATCGGCTTCACCGAGCTTGTATCTCAACTGACTGGCGTTATACAAGATACCCGAATCCAAAGCCTGGCGCACCACATCGGTCAGCTGGCAGGTAGTGAGCGACAGGTTGAAAGAATGCTTCAAATACTCAGTCTGGAGGGCGGGACTCTCGTCGGAATGAACCGGGGGCAACTGGGCATCGTCGCCCACAAACAAGAGCTTGTTCTGTTCACCCTCGAACACATAGCTTATCAGGTCGTCGAGCACACTGCGCGAAGAGAATAGTTCGGAACGTTGTTGCGAATCGGAAATCATCGACACCTCGTCGACAATAAAAAGGGTACGGTTCAGTTTATTGTCTTTCCGACTGAAATGGAGCATACCCTCCATCATCTGGACCCTGTAAATATGCTTGTGGATGGTGAAGGCCTTGTTGCCCGAATAGACCGAAAAGACCTTAGCGGCACGACCAGTAGGGGCCAGCAGCACCACCCGCTGGTGGAGCTGATTCATAGTTCTGACCAGCGCACTCACCAATGTAGTTTTTCCCGTACCGGCATAGCCTTTTAACACAAACAAGCCATTAGGCTCAGTTTTCGTCACGAAATCGGACAACAGGTCGATAGCCATATCCTGTCCTTCGGTAGGGACAAAAGGAATCTGCTGACGAAAGAAACGCTGGAAATCCTGTTTAGAAAGCATGACCGATAGCAAATTTGAAACCCTGGGCCCAGTACCAAAGTTTGTCCTCTTTGGTTTTTCCTTCCACCCATTTGCTGTTAATCCACGAGCCGGCAAAAGACAAGCGAGGATCATAGAACGGAACAGCATAATCGAGACGGATGATGAAGAAATTGAAATCCAAGCGAATACCTACACCCGCACACAAAGCCAATTCCTTATAAAAACGCTTGAAACTAAACTCGGCACCCACCATGTCGTCGTACTTGCGCGAGAGCCACACATTACCGGCATCAATAAACACCCCATATTTGAAAGCCTTATAAAAGGTGCCCCTGTATTCCATATTCATTTCGAGTTTTATATCGCCCGTGTAGTCAATCCCCTTTACATAATAGAAAGAACCAGGCCCCACTCCTCTATATGGGAAAGCCCTCATACTATTGCTACCGCCCAGATAATAACCCAACTCGTAGGGCAATGCGCCATCCTTGTTCAAAGGAATCCTGAAACCCGCATTGAAACGAAACGCCACCGAATTGTTCTCGTTGATGATGCGGCTATACTTGAAGGTAAAGTCCAAACCCTCGTAGCAAGCATATTGATAGTCACCCATCTTCCAACGCTCGTTGGGAGAGAAAAGCGCATTGAGTCCCGTCAGCAAAAGTCCACTTGACTCAAGAGCCAAAGCAAAACGCATACTATTTTTCTGTTGTTGGTAACTTTTGAAAGGCACCACATAATTGAAAACATACCTAAACGTCAAAAGGAAATACTGGTCGAAACGAGCCAGATAAGATTTAGGATAATACGGCAGGAACCACACATTTCGCGAATAATTCTGGGCATTAATGGTCCTGAACTCCACCGGTGTGATTTCGTGGCTTATATACTGGTTGGGGTGCAGCGTATAAAAATAGCTGGCATTGAACATCCACTGCTTATAATAACCCGAATAGGTGGTACCTATTGCCACAGAAGTGGAATACTTGAGTGAAGCAGGATTTTCATACTGTTTGAACAGAAACAGTCGCGGAAAATCAATCTTCACATTGGCGCCAAACTCGGGATACTGATACTTCTTTGAGTAGTAATAGTAACTACCATAAATATTGAAAGTGAAATTCTCAGCCCCCTTAAACAGGTTTTTGTTGCCATAGGTAAACGACAGTCCGCTCTTGTCGGAACGGACATCCACCTGTCCGCCAATACTGTGCACCTTGCGTCTCACCAAGCGATATTCCGAGTTCAGGTAACCGGTTTTGGAGACCGTATCCCTTTTCGACTCATCCTCCAAAAAGACAATATCTATCGTGCTGAAATTATTCAAGTCTGACAGACCTTTCTTCGAACGCGAATACAAATTCTCTGAATACATGGTACCCTTCTTGCTGTATATCTTGTCGGTGATAGTACGGTACTTAAAATCCTTCTTCAGTTTACCATTCTTGCGGTACCTGTTTTTTATCTTGGGCGTAATGAAGGCATAGTTGGTCGAATCGCTCTTCAGTCGGTAGGAATAGAACATGGTGGTATCGAATTGCACCGAATCAGGAAAAGCGAGATTATAATTAGGATAGATGTTCACATTCTCGAAATAATAGCGATACAAACTCTTTTCCACCGCCTGCGCGTCGGTGGTGTCCATCACAAAAGTAAGGGTCAGGGTTTTGTAGCCTTTGCTATTGCGATTCATCTCAGAGCCCAAGGTATCCACCTCACAGTAAAACAGAGACGAATTGGCATAATAATAGCCATTATTCCGAAGCAGCGACACCATACGGTCTATCTCATCGGTAATCAAGTCCTCATCATAACGCATATCGCGCTTAATCAGCATATCACGCTGGTTAAGAATCAGAATCTTCCGAAACTCATATATCGGAACATTCGTGCTGACCCTGCGCACATAATACGCCTCGCCTGCTTTCACATAATAGTTTACTTGCGCCTTTTTTTTGCGGGGGAAGACCACTTCAGAAGTAACTTCAGAATGGAAAAAGCCCTTTTGTCTCATCACCGTCTTCAAGCGCTCTTCCGACTTTTCAATCATCAGCGAATCGAGCAACACCGGTGGTTCACCCACGCTCTCGCGCAGCCATTTTCTAGCTTTGCTGTCCTTCAGCTCGCCAGTTTTCTTACTCACCTTAGGCTGGGCCTCGGCATACAGCGAAGTTTTCAGGTTGAAGATACCCATAAACTTGTTGTTGGGCAACGGCTGCACATAGTTCACCATGCTCGAGAACTCCTCGCCCTTCACATCCTGCATCGTCACCGTATTTTTCACCAACATATACTCGTTGTCCTTCAGTATCTTGGTGGAACTACACGAAGACAGCCAAAGCACCCCAAGTACAAGGAGCCAAAAAACAGGGTTCTTCATTATACGCTTACAGGACAAAACTATCAATTTTCAATTGTCAATTCTCAATTATCTCATATCGTTCACATCCACATCAGGGTATTTAGTCACATCAAACACAAAAGTAGCGTCATCGATGGGACTGTTGACCGTCATCTTGTCGATATGATACGAATAGGTGGTATTATCTTTTTCGAAAGCCGTCACACTCACAATCTCCTGCTTAGCCTTGTCAATCACCAGTCTGATTTTGTAGAACGAACTCGACTTGAGAGGCATCAGGTCGATAATCTGAACCATCTTGCCGTTTTCGCTATCGTCTCTGATGAATTTAGCCCGATATTCCTTGTTCCAGTCGCTCAAGATTTTGGCAGGATTCAGCAGGTTGTCTTCCTCCTCAATATACTCATAAATGGAAACTTCCTTGATATCTTTCTGATAATTCCACAAAGTTTTACCGTCACAATAGCTGGTTTGATTGCCGAAAACAAAGGTATATTTATCGCCTTTCACAGTCATAACTCCCGTTTTGGAATCCAGCAATTTGTCGTTTTTTTCGCACTTGTAGCTGTATTCTATCTTCATGGTAGAACAACCCATATACTTGGTTGCAAGCTTCTTAAGTATAGGAGTTGCACCCCCATCAACATCCTGTGCCCACAGCAAGGAGGCAGTCAGGATCAGGGCTATCAAGAGGCTTATTCTTTTCATCTCATTTAGGTTTTTCAGGTTTAACAACTTGTGTTTCTATAATTGCAGCAAAAATACAATAAATATTTTTACATTAAGATATGAGAATTTGCATTGGGTTTAAAGAATGCCCATACGCTGCAAAATCACCTTCAGTTCTTCCGATGTTTTGATCTTCACCTCACGAGGTTTGCCGCTACGTTCGGCAGGACCCACAATACCAAACTCTTCCAACTGATCCATAATACGACCAGCTCTATTGTAGCCCAGTTTCATCTTACGTTGAATACTGGAGGTGGAACCCTGCTGAGTCTGCACAATCAGGGTCGCTGCTTCCATGAATAGCGGGTCGATCTCGTCGGAGTCAAACTCTTCATCACCACCCGCACCACGGTCGTCACTACTCTCTTCAGCCACCTCGGGCAAGAGGAACGGCTCAGGATAGGCCTGCTGCTCTTCAATAAAGTTGACGATACGCTCCACCTCGGGGGTATCGACAAAGGCACATTGCAGACGAATCAGGTCGCTACCCGTGGATATCAACATATCGCCCTTACCTATCAGCTGGTTGGCACCGCTGCCGTCGAGAATGGTACGAGAGTCGACCACCGAAGTAACCCTGAAAGCAATACGGGCTGGGAAGTTGGCCTTGATGATACCCGTGATGATATTGACCGAAGGACGCTGGGTAGCAATCACCAAATGGATACCAATGGCACGTGCCAGCTGAGCCAGACGGGCAATAGGCATTTCCACCTCACGGCCAGCCGTCATAATCAAGTCGCCAAACTCATCGATAATCAACACAATATAAGGCAGGAAACGATGACCGAATGCCGGCGACAACTTGCGGGCACAGAACTTGGCATTATACTCTTTGATATTACGGGTTTTTGCCAGCTTGAGCAAGTCGTAGCGCTGATCCATCTCGGCACACAACGAGCTCAGAGTACGCACCACCTTCTTGGTATCGGTAATAATAGCCTCCTCCACATCGGGCAACTTGGCCAGATAATGGTTCTCGATAGCCGAATACAAGGTAAACTCAACCTTCTTGGGATCCACCAACACGAACTTCAGTTCCGAAGGATGCTTGGTATAAAGCAGTGAGGTGATAATGGCATTCAACCCCACAGACTTACCCTGACCGGTAGCACCCGCCATCAACAAGTGGGGCATCTTGGCCAAATCAACCACAAAAGGCTCGTCGCTGATGGTCTTACCCAAAGCAATCGGCAACTCAAACTTATTGTTCTTGAACTTATCGGAAGAAAGCACATCCTTCATTGACACAATGTTGGGCGACTTGTTAGGCACTTCGATACCGATGGTACCCCTGCCCGGAATGGGCGCTATAATACGGATACCCAAAGCAGCCAAACTCAAGGCTATATCGTCTTCCAAATTCTTGATCTTGCTGATACGCACCCCTTCTGCCGGCACAATCTCATACAAGGTTACGGTTGGTCCCACCGTAGCCGTGATATTTTTGATACTGATACCGAAATTATTCAGGGTCTGCTCGATGCGAACCTTCTTCTCGGTCAGTTCCTTGCGCATTTGTTCCTCGTTGGCCTCCTTGGCAGGATAGTCGTTCAGCAAGTCGATAGTGGGGAACTGGTAGAACGACAAATCCTTTCTGGGGTCATAATCCTCCAAAGGCTCGGCGGGAGTATCGGTAGTGGTACCCTCGTCGGTTTTCTCTTCACCCTCCACTGGTTCCATGGTCTCCTCCTCTGACTGGAAAGGATCCTCAGTTGAAGAATCACCGCTAGCAATTTTCACCTCAAAAGGCACCTCCTCATGTTTTTTCTGAGTTTTCTTGGCCGACAACAAAGCGGCAAACTCCTCCTCACGCTCTTTCTCCGTCTCGAAGGCCTTCTGTTCCTCGGTCTCCACAGGATTTTCGGTTACTTTTTCCACCGTTGAGGGACCGAAATGATAAACATTGCCACGATACTCATCGCTCAGTTCATTCTTGTTGGTAATATACAAATCCGACAACTTGGTATCATCGGTCTGAGGTTCAAATTTAACTTCCTCATCCTCCTCCTTATCGCGACCAAACCATCTTCTTTTTTTCTTTTTCTGCTGATTGTCCACCAACTCATCCTCCTCGTCGGCATCGGCATCCGACTTTTCTCGTTTGGGAAGACGGACAGACAAGAGGCTGTTCATCGAGAAATTGTAACACAAAATCAGGATAATCAGCAGCAACGCAATCAAAATCAGAATCGCCACCCAGCGACCCGTTGCAGAGATAAGCCATTCGGACAACACTATACCAAAAGCTCCCGCCAGAAATTCCTTATCAGAACTAAAAACAAACACTCCCAAAGCAAGCGACAGCCAGGCCATGGTGAGCAAAGTGGCCACCGTAGTACGGAAAAGAGGAAGCGGAGTTTTGGAAAAGGTGAGACGAATACCGTAAAGAAAAAGCAGAAAAGCAAAACCCACAGAGAAAATACCCATACAGCCATCCACAAAGATGTAGGCCAAATGAGCCCCCACCGTACCCGCCACATTGCCAGGCACCGTGCTGGAACTTACATGCGACAGGTCAGTCTCGTGATGGAAGAAATAAGACACCAACGATACCAGCAACAAAATGGCAAAAAGCATCAACAAAACGCCATATACCTGCATGGCGCGGGGACCAAACAAACCGCCTCCTGACGATGAGGACGACGACTTCTCCCCTTTCTTCTTAGCACTTTTTTTGCCATTTTTTCCTTTTGCCGTACTTTTTTTCGAAACCATTTTATGGCTCTTCACACTGTTGGTAACAGGCTTCAACTTCTTGTTAGCGTTATACATGGGTCACAATTATTCTAAAGGTATTCAAATATCTTACAAAAATACTTCATTTATAAATGAAAAATTATTTTCAGTAAAAAAGAATATTAACAATAATATGTTGGAAATTTCGTTATCCAATGTAAATGAAATTTGTGTACTAATTGTATCTTTGTCAAAAATTTCGTGATTATGAATTATCTCACTTTATTACAAGCAGAAAGTCCCGTCAACGAGGTTATGACGGAAGCCACCGAGCACCAGCTCAGCATCTTTGAATTGGTTTTTGATGTTCACAGTTTATGGATTATGATACCACTCATCATCATGCTGTGTTTAGCCATTTATATCTTTGTAGAAAGACTATTGGTATTGAACAAAGCCAGCAAGGAAGACCGTAATTTCATGAACAACATCCGAGATTTTATCCACGACGGAAAAATCGAATCTGCCGTTGCCCTGTGCAAAGGCAACGACACCCCGCTGGCCCGTATGATTGAAAAGGGTCTCTCTCGTTTAGGAAAACCCCTCAACGACATAGCCGCTGCCATCGAAAACACCGGCAAGTTGGAAATCCAACGCCTCGAAAAGCGCGTATCCATTGTGGGTACCATTTCGGGAGCGGGTCCCATGCTGGGTTTCTTGGGTACCGTTGTAGGTATGGTGATTGCCTTCCACAACATGGCTGCCAACCCCAACAATTTGGATGTAAGCACCTTGTCATCAGGTATCTATACCGCCATGATTACCACCGTAGGAGGTTTGATTGTAGGTATCATCGCCTACTTCTTCTATAATATTTTGGTGAGCCGAATCTCCAACGTGGTGTATATGCTCGAAGCCAAATCAACCGAATTCATGGATCTGCTTCACGAGCCCATGTAATATTAACATGCCAATTAGTTAAAGTACTAATGTGCTAAATATTATTTGAGATGAACATACAACTTCAAAATAAACAAAACGTCCAGTTCAACTCGGCTTCGATGTCAGACTTGGTGTTCCTGTTGTTGATATTCTTCATGATCACCTCTACCCTTGTGGCACCCAATGCCATCAACCTGCTACTGCCGCGAAGCAATTCGGGAAAACAGTTGGCCTCGCGTAATATTGAGGTTTATATCGATGCCGACAAGAACTACTATGTCAATCCCACCAGCAATCAATCGGCCCCCATCGCCTACGAGGAACTGCTACCCGCCCTGCAAGATGCAGCCGCCAACGATAATTCAGAACAGAAATCCATCGTTTTAAGAGCCGACAAGACCGTGCCTATCGAAAATGTGGTGGCCCTGATGGACGTGCTGAACCAACTGAACGACGGCTTTGAAGAAGCCGACAGGTATAAGATTGTACTAGCCACTGAGGCGAAATAGGTGATAGTAAAATTATTCCAGATGGACGACGAAAAGAAAAATAAACTCATATCAGCGGGGGTCACCACCGCAACCATGTTGTTGCTGATGGTGTTTATGCTACGCTGCGGCTTCACGGAGATGGTGCCACCACCTCCCGCCAAGAAAGCCATCCTCATTGAACTGACCTCTGGTGGAGGCGGCGGTGGCGGAGTACAAGCCTCGCAGCAAAAAACACAACCCAGCAGTTCGGCAGTACCGGTAGCCACCCAAAATGCGGAAGAAGCTCCCGTAATTTCCGGCACCCACAAACCCAAAACCACCGCCGACAAAACCCCGGTGGTGGAAGAACCCAAACCCGACATGAATGCCGCCTACAGACCTGGACGCGGAGGTGGACAAGGAGGTGGTAGCGGTACAGGCTCAGGCAGTGGCTCAGGTAGCGGACTCGGCCCCGGAACAGGCAGTGGTAGTGGCGGAGGAATAGGTTATGGTACGGGCAACCGTGGCTATACTTATATGCCCGACCTTACCGTTTCGGAAACCGGACAAGTATATGTGGAGGTGCATGTTGATACCGAAGGCAATGTAATAGAAGCTCGTGTCATCAACAACAGCAAATATCCTACCACCATTACCAACAGCCGTATTCAAGCCGACTGCGTGGCTAAAGCTAAAACAGCCAAATACCGCAAAGGCAAAGAAGAGTTGCGTATCATTGTTTTCAAATAAACCGAAAACGTTTTCAACATGTATAAATCTTTATTGGATAAGATTTTCAAAGCCTATCCAATGTATCATAAAATAGGCAGTGCCGCCTACAAAGAGGGTTTGGAAAACATAGAAGCCCTCATGGACATCACGGGGCATCCCGAACGCCAATTCAAGGCCGTACATATTGCCGGCACCAACGGCAAAGGCTCTGTTGCCCATCTGCTGGCCTCCTACTTCCAGGAGAGAGGCTGCAAAACGGGGCTCTACACCTCGCCTCATCTGGTGGACTTCCGCGAGCGTATCCGCCTCAACGGACAGATGATCAGCGAAGAGGCCGTGTTGGCTTTCTTCAACCGTTTTCAGTCACAGTTTGACCAGTTGGAGCCTTCCTTCTTTGAAATGACCACCGCCCTGGCCTTCTACTATTTTGCTGAACAGAAAGTAGATGTAGCCGTTATCGAAACTGGTCTCGGAGGCCGATTGGACGCCACCAACGTACTCTCTCCCCTACTCTCCGTCATCACCAACATCTCGCTGGAACACACCCAGATGCTGGGCGACAGTATTGCCAAAATTGCCGTTGAGAAAGCAGGTATCATCAAGCCCAAAACACCCGTGGTTATTGGCGAGTTCCACCCTGAAAGTTTTCCTGTATTCGAAGATATTGCCAACCAAAAAGACGCTCCCCTGTTTCTGGCGGAAAACAACTACAGCCTCAGCGGTCCTTACGACGATTTGACCGTAAAAGATGTGATGGGAACAATACAATACGAGCATTTGCAACTACCCCTACAAGGCGAGTATCAACTCAAAAACCTCAAAACCTTCCTGCAAGCAGTGGAGGTCATTGAAGAACTTTGGCCCGGTGAGCGTGATGTAATTCCCGCCGCAGTCAGCAATATGGTTAGCAACACCGGTTTTCAGGGACGCTGGCAGATAGTACGCCGCGAGCCGCTCACCATCTGCGATGTGGGCCACAATCCTGGCGGTCTGCAACTCACCATGCAGCAACTAAGCCAATATCCCTGCCGCCAACTCCGTATGGTCTTCGGCATGGTGAAAGACAAAGACATTGAGCAGGTCTTCAAACTTATCCCCAAGGAGGCCGAGTACTATGTGTGTCAGGCTCAGATTGAACGCGCCATTCCTGCCGACGAACTGGCAGAACGGATGAGACAACACGGTTTCCGCTGCCGTATAGGAGGCACTGTGGGCAATGCCTTCAAACAAGCCAACGCCGATGCCGCCCCCGACGACCTTATTTTTATCGGAGGCAGCTGCTTTGTGGTAGGAGAATTCTTGGGAGAATACAAAGCTTGACACTCCCCTTTTGTCGTATTCAATAATTGTTTATTTTTGCAGACTAAAAATAGACGATATCGAATATGAAAATTCCCCACACTTTTACCATTGTATTTTCCATCATTGTATTATGCGCCGTGATGACCTGGATTATCCCTGGCGGCGAATTCGACCGACAAACTGTAACCGTTGACGGCAGCGAACGCAATGTGGTGGTGGCCGACTCATTCCATAATGTGGACAACCAACCCCAAACCTGGCAAATCTTCACCTCTTTCTTCAAGGGTTTTGAGCGCACCGCCAATATCATTGTCTTTATCCTCATGATTGGCGGCGGATTTTGGATCATGAACGAAACCAACGCCATCAACGTGGGCATTTTCTCTTTCCTAAAGAAGACACAGAAACTACAACAAAACAAGATTCTTGGGAAGCTGGGGGTCAACAATCTCATCATGATACTGATTATTCTGATGTTCAGCCTTTTCGGTTCGGTTTTCGGGATGAGCGAGGAGACCATCGCCTTTATTGTCATCTTTGTACCCTTGGCCATATCCATGGGCTACGACTCCATTACCGGCGTGCTAATGTGCTATGTAGCCGCCCATGTGGGTTTTGCTGGAGCTATGCTCAACCCCTTCACCATCGGTATTGCTCAAGGGCTGTCGGGACTGGCACCCTTTTCAGGCATCGAATACCGCTTTATCTGCTGGTGTGTATTTACCCTGGTGGCCATTATCTTCACCCTGATATATGCCGCCTATATCAAAAAGAATCCCACCAAATCTGTCACCTACGAGATAGACGCTTTCTGGCGCGACAAACAAACCGAAGTGACCAGCATTGAAAGCCGGCCCTCTACCCTGGCCACTTGGGTAGTGTATGTACTCGTCGGAGCGGTTATGGTCTATTGTGCCATACAGTTTCCCCGCACGGATATCAGTATCGGCAACGGCCAATATAATATTGTATTATGGCCTATCATCGCTGGACTTTACCTTCTCATAGGCTTTTTCGGAGCGAGAACCTCCGTACATCATTTCATCCTCACCATCCTCCTTTTCACCATTATCACATTGGTAACTGGTGTACTGGGCTACGGCTGGTATGTGATGGAGATTGCCGGACTGTTTTTCGCTATGGGAATCCTGACCGGTGCCGCTTATAGTCTGAGGTTCGACAAGATTATCCGACTGTTTCTCGATGGCTGCAAAGACATCATGGTAGCCGCCTTGGTAGTAGGCTTAGCCGGTGGTATTATCATTATTTTGGAAGATGGCAGAATTATCGACACCATTCTTCATGGTATCTCGCAAGCAATGACCGACACGGGTAAAGAAGGAGCTGTAGGGGCCATGTATGCCATCCAAACAGTACTCAACATCTTCATCCCCTCAGGCTCAGCCAAAGCCGCCCTCACCATCCCCATGATGGCCGAGTTTTCCGACATTATTGGGGTTTCGAGACAGCTCACCGTCCTCGCCTTCCAGTTTGGCGACGGTATCACCAACATGATTACCCCCACCTCCGGTGTGCTCATTGGCGTTCTCGGTGTAGCCCGTATCCCTTACGCCAAGTGGGTGAAGTTTATCTGGCCGTTCATCATCGGCTTGATCCTCATCGGATTCCTCTTGTTGCTTCCGCCTTTGTTTACGGGATTCAACGGATTCTGACACAAAAACCCCACACTGACGTGCGGGGCTAATAAGATTCGACCTCTTCGAGGTCGTATGAATGAAGTTGATATACTTTATTTCAGAGCGTCGATAACGGCGGCCTCAATAGCATCCTCACGCAGGTCGCGAGCCAAAATGGTACCATCGGCACCAATCAACATAATCTGAGGAATACCGTTCACGCCGTAAGCCTCTGTCGCATTCTTGGTAGTATCGGAAAGTTGAATCCAGTTCATATTCAGTTCCTGAATAGCCGCAGCCTGTGCTTCGGGTTTATCCCATACATTCAAGCTGATGACCACCATTTTCTTTCCATATTTCTTATGGATATTGGCAATATTCGGAATCTCACCTCTACAGGGTCTGCACCAGGAAGCCCAGAAGTCAACCAAAGCCACTTTACCAGCTATATAATCGCTCAGTTTAGCAGTAGCTCCTGTCTGGAAGTCAATCACATCGATATCCACATAGGGATTACCCGCTTTTGTTTGTTCAAGTTTCTGCAACTTCGAGAGCTTTTGCTGAACCATAGGATGATTCACCACTTCAGGAGCAGCGCCTTCCAACACTTTATTGAATTCATCCAAGGTAAGTTCTCCCATATTGGAGATGAAATATACTCCCAAAATATTGCCTTTGTTTCTATCGTAATATTGGTTCACCGCTTTCAGATACTCTTCCATCGCTGCATCATAATGAGCCACAAATTCTTCCATAGCGGCAGATTGGGCGGCAGTGTCAGTCATTTCATTAATCATCGCATATTCAGCCATCAAAGGATCGCCAATTGATTTATCGTAGGAGTTGAACTGATACAACTCATCGTTCAGAGGAGTTCCCGACAATGAATCGGTAACCATATCGGCATGGATAGTTCCCGGCTCAAGTACCACGAACAAATCATAGCTTTTATCTTCGCCCTCGGCTCTAAGTCTTACCAATTTAGGTTGTGAAGTGGTATTGGTAAAACTGAAAGCTCCGTTGGTAATCACAGCAGAATCCAGTGTAATAGAATTATCCGCAAAATCAAGGGCATACACCATCACACCCTCAAAAGCAGCGTCGTCGAGCAAACCGTTTACGGTATATTGGTTAGGATCTTTGGTTTTGCAGCCCACCAACACCATTAAAACGGCACATAAAATCAAACTCAGTTTTTTCATTTTTTTGAATGTTTTTATTGTTGTAATTATATTGTTATGTTCAAAACGAATACCCTCACCTTCTAACAGTTCTTAGTTTCTTCTTTAATACGAGTCACCACCTGATCAACCACCTTCTGAATCATTTCTTCGGGGAAATCGGGAATCAAACCCTTTTCCTGTAAGAGCTTGCTCATTTCATGAGCTTTGTCGATATCCTTCTTGGCTTGTTGATATACTTCATCCCAAGTAAGGTTTTTGATAGCCACGCCGTCTTTGATAGCCTGCATAGCCACATCGGCAGCCACCTTGGGGAAGAGGGCGCTTTCGAGCATATTGGGCATAATGTTGTCCACATTTATCCCGCGCTGCTCAGCAAAATCGGCAATAGAATGGGCGGCACAAATAGCCATCTCGTCGGTAATCTTACGGGCAGATACCAAAAGAGTACCCTTCAATATGGCCGGGAAGCAAACCGAGTTGTTCACCTGGTTAGGGAAGTCTCCCCTACCCGTAGCCACGATATACGCGCCCGCCTCTTTGGCTTTATAGGGATATATTTCCGGCACGGGATTAGCACATACAAATACGATAGCTTTCTCGGCCATCAACGAAATCCACTCAGGCTTAATGGTATCAGGACCCGGTTTAGAAAGGGCCACCAGCAAATCGGCATCCTTAAAGGCCTCCTCCTCGGTTTTGATATGGTCGGGATTGGTAATCTGGCACAACTCCCACTGACGATAGAAACGAGGATCGCCACTATAACGCTCACGCTGGTCGTGAAGTGCCTCCTTACTGTCAAACATAATCATCTTCTTGGGATCGGCCCCATCGCTAATCATCAAACGGGCGATACAAGTGTTGGCGGCACCTGAGCCATAAAGCACCGTCTTAATTTCAGACAGTTTCTTGCCCGTCAGCTTCAGCGCATTCAAAATACCGGCCAAAGTGACACAGGCGGTACCCTGGGCATCATCGTGCCAAACGGGAATATTGCATTGCTCGCGCAACTCGTCCAGCACCTTGAAACAATTGGGTTGCGAGATATCCTCCAGATTGATGGCGCCAAACGAAGGCTGCACCATCTTTACAAAATCAATCAGTTTGTCGGCCTGATGTTCACCCTTCTCGTCACGGCTATCCACACACAAAGCAATGGCATCCACCCCACCCAGATACTTCATCAGCATAGCTTTTCCTTCCATCACTCCCAGTCCGCCAGGAGGTGTGCAGTCACCGTCACCCAGCACACGGGTACTGTCGCTCACCACTGCCACCAAATTCTTACGGTTGCTCAGCTCAAACGAAAGGTCATTATTGTCTCTTATCGTGGTGGAAACCGCCGATACACCCGGGGTGTACCACACGTTGAACCAGTTGAAACCATAGATAGGCGCCAATGGTACAGTTTGTATCTTACCCCCATAGTAGCGATGAGCCTCCAAGGCAAGCTGCTTAAAAAACAATGTTTTAGCTTTGGCTTTCTGTTCCTCCGTAAAATCAGCGGGGAAGAACGATTCGATAGTATCCAGTGTTTTCATACAATTTGATTGACAAAAAAGTTGTTGATTAAAACAATTTGCAAAAATACAACAATTCAACAAAATTTTGTATCTTTGCATCAAAATTTAATCACTATGGATGAAACAACCGATGCATTATGCAAATTACTTATAAGTAAGGGAGAATTAAAGCAGAACATTTTCCAGGAGACCCTGAACGCCATGCTGATGTTCAAGGAAGCCGCCAAAGAATTTGACGAAGCCTACCGCGACCAATACGAAGAGGCCCATGACAAAGTGACTGTTCACTACACCAACCGCAACCAATATGAGTTCCAGCTCAAATTCGCAGGCGACATATTGGTATTTATCATGCACACCAACATCTTCGAGTTCTCGCGCGACCACGAGGTGATGCGTACCCCTTATATCAAGGAAGACAAAGACCGTTCGTATTGCGGAATCATCCAAATCTTCAATTTCCTGGCCGACTCTTTCAAATACAACCGTATCAACGACCTCGGCTATATGATTGGAAGAGTGATGATCAACAAGGAGGGACATTATTATATTGAAGGCAAACGCGAGCTGGCGCAGGTCTTCAATAATTTCAGCACCAACAAAATCACCCCTGAAAACGTTCACAGCATCCTCCGTTCAGCCATCGAATATACCATTAATTTCGACCTTTTGCTCCCAAATTATGACGAAATGAAGATCATTACCGTCAACGACATGCTGCAATTCGAGGACCAAAACATCACCCTGCAGACTGGTAAACGATTGGGATTCAGGTTTGAACAAGATACTTCGACCGAGAAAAAATAAATTTTCAAAAGGTGATTGCAGATACAAAAAAATGTTGTACTTTTGCAATCGCAAAAACGAACCTGATGCCGTATTCGTCTAGTAGGCCCAGGACGCCAGGTTTTCATCCTGGAAATCGGGGGTTCGAATCCCCCATACGGTACGAAAAAAAGTCAGCAAATCGCTGACTTTTTTGTTTTAAAACCAGAGGCAGAAGGCATCCTCTCCACCAATTAGCACATTTACACATTGGCACATTAAAAAATTTCGTATTTTTGCACCTTAATTCATAATACCTATTCATTATGGCAGAAATTGAAATTGGAAACAAGAAAATCGAACTCGACGGTGACGGCTTCATGGTAGATCCCTCCCAGTGGAATGACGAACTGGCTACCGCTATCGCTAAAGCCGACGGCATTGAGGAACTGACTGAGAACCACTGGAAAGTGGTCCGCATCATCCGCAGCAATTTTGAGGAAAAGGGACTTGCCCCCATGGTTCGCACCATTTGCAAAGAAACAGGACTTAAACTGAAAGACATATACGAACTCTTCCCACTGGGTCCCGCCAGAGGAGCTTGCCGTGTGGCCGGTCTTCCCAAACCCGACGGTTGCGTATAGTAGTCAGTAAAACCTTATCGTCATGTTAGTCACACAAATTATTGCCCTGATAGCGCTGGCAATCTGTTTTGTATTGCTGCTCTCTCACTTTATTCGTATCGTCCGTCTGGGAAAGCCCAAAGATTTCTCAGCCAAAAGCGGCAGCGTGGCCAAAGGAGTGGCCTACTCCAACACCATCGCCATGATGCCCAAAAACAAGGAATCTGCTTATCTGCATATTCCCTCCTACGCATTGGGCATGCTGTTTCATATCGGCATCTTCACCAGCATCCTTATTTTCTTTCTCTCGTTCTTCCCCTTCTTTAACCAGTGGTTACGTACCGACACTTGTATCCATTATGTACTACCCGTTATTACGGCAGTCGGCACCATCGCAGGTATTTCACTTTTCATCAAGCGACTGGTGAACAGAAATCTTCGCAATCTGACCAACCCTGATGATTTCCTGTCCAACGGATTCACCACCCTGTTTCAGTTGGCAACCACCCTTTACCTGCTGATGCCCTCGTGTAGCTGTATGATCAACACCTACTACATCATCACCACCATCCTCTTGCTGTATATGCCGGTGGGCAAACTCAAACACCTGGTTTACTATTTCTCCGCACGCTACCACCTGGGATTTTTCTACGGCTGGCGCAACGTGTGGCCCCAGAAGAAAGACGCTGAATGATACCCCAGAAAGACATCCTGATAGATGATTTCAACTACGAACTGCCGGAAGAGAAAATAGCTTTCTTTCCCGTCAGTCAGCGCGATCAGTCCAAGTTGCTGGTCTACCAAAATGGACATATTACCGATGCCCGTTTTGCCGATTTGCCCAACTTTCTGACGCCCGACTACCGATTGATTTTCAACGATTCGAAAGTAATCCATGCCCGCCTGCTGGTCCACAATGCCACTGGCGCGGCTATAGAAATATTCTGTTTAGAGCCCCTGCAGCCCACCACCGAGATTGCCAATGCCTTCACCCAGACAGGCCCCGTGGTGTGGAAGTGCCTGGTGGGCAATGCCAAAAGATGGAAACAGCCGCTGAGTTTTCCGGTGGTTTTCGACGATAAGACCCTGATGATTACCGCCACCAAAGGCGAATGCAAGGACGGAGCTTTCAAGGTAACCTTCAGTTGGCCCGATAGCTCGGTAACCCTGTCGGAATGGCTGGAGCAATACGGCAAGATGCCGCTTCCTCCCTATATCAAGCGTGCCGCCGAAAAGGACGACGAGCAGCGCTATCAGACGGTATATGCCCGCTACGACGGCTCGGTGGCGGCTCCCACCGCCGGACTTCACTTCTCGAAGCCAGTTATCAAAGCGCTCAACGACAAGGGTATCGCCACCGACTACGTCACCCTGCATGTGGGTGCCGGCACTTTCAAGCCCGTATCCTGCGAGCGTATTGGCGACCACTATATGCACCGCGAGCAGATTGTGATTAGCCGACAGTTTATCGACAGCTTGATAGAAGATCGGCAAAAGAAAATCGTGGCTGTAGGCACCACCGTTGCCCGCACCTTGGAATCGCTATACCTGATTGGCGCCAAACTGAAACTGCACCGTCCCCACCCTCTTGAAGTGGAACAATGGGAGGCGTATGAGGATACGGAACTTACTCAGGTACCCGTGGAAGAAGCGCTGCAAACCATCAGGAAGTACATGGAGCAACAGCACACCGACACCCTGTATGCCGCCACACGGCTGATGATAGTCCCCGGCTACCAACGGAAACTTACGCAGGCCATCATCACCAATTTCCACCAGCCCAAGAGCACCCTCCTGCTGCTCATCTCCTCTTTCTTAGGCAATCAGTGGAAGGAAGTGTATGCACACGCCCTCAGCCACGGCTATCGCTTCCTCAGCTTCGGCGATTCAAATCTATACTTGTAAAGCTAGCCGCTTATTGCTTTTTCTTTCTGGCGGTCAAGGTATTCATCAGCAGGCAAGTCATCGTCATGGGACCTACCCCACCAGGAACCGGCGTAATAGCCGAGCATTTACCCGCCACATCATTGTAATTGACATCACCGCAAATACGGTAACCCTTCTCGCTTTCGGGGTCTTCAATACGGTGGATACCGATGTCTATCACCACTGCGTCTTTCTTCACATAGTCGGCGGTAATCATCTCGGGCTGACCGATAGCCACAAACAGAATATCGGCTTTCGAGCACACCTTTTTCAGGTTTTTCGTCTTACTGTGACAGATGGTCACCGTAGCGTTGGCATCCTTCTGGGCCAACATCATTGCCAAGGGTTTGCCCACAATATTGCTGCGACCCAGCACCACACAGTTTTTGCCCTCGGTCTCGATACCGGCGCGACGAATCAGCTCCATCGTGCCATGAGGGGTGGCAGGCTTATAGCAGTCCTTGCCCAGCAGCAGGTTACCCATATTGGCGGGATGGAAGCAGTCCATATCTTTAGCGGGGTCAACATGAGCCAGCACCTTGTCGTTGGAGATATGTATGGGCAGGGGCAACTGGATGATGTAGCCGTCGATATCTATATCGTTGTTCAGGAAATCGATAGCCTTCAAGAATTCCTCCTCCTTGATATCCGCAGGGAAATGGTAAATGGAAGAGGTAAACCCCACCGTCTGGCAGTTCTTCTTGATGCTATCCACGTAGGTTTGAGCCGCACCGTCATCGCCCACAATCACCGCTGCCAAATGCGGAGCCGCTTCACCCTTGTCAATCATAGCCTTCACTTCATTGGCTATCTCGGCCTTAATATCAGCCGCAATTTTCTTTCCATCAATTATTTGCATAACTATTATTCTGATTATTATTTATTCTGAGCTTTTGTAATCACCCCCTCATGCCCACTCAACATATCACGTGGCAAACTTACAAAAAAATCCCATTCCCTTTGCAAAAAATCGCAGGGCGTGAGGTCACACGGAGGCGGCTGCGTCCCACAGGCGCATGCAGGCTGTTAGGTCTGCCAATTTTTACAAAAAAACTCCGAAATTATGCGAACCGCCCTTGCATTTTCTTAACTTTCCCGAAAACCACAAATCATGCATTTTCTACCTGTTTTCGCACAAAAAGTGCTACTTTTCTTTCGAAAAGTGGATTTCGCAGCATGTTGATTTTTAGTAAAATACACCCATTTTAGCTATTGTTTTTCTGATTTCTTTGTTGTATCTTTGCAGGCAAATAAAACTATAAATCTTTAAGGCTATGGAAAATAATTTACTTCCCGAAGTGGAAAAGAAAATCATCACCCTTAGAAATCAGCAGGTGATATTGGACTCCGATGTGGCAGAACTCTATGGAGTGCAGACCAAACGTGTCAATGAAGCAGTGAGCAACAATCCAGAAAAATTTCCGGAAGGGTATGTGTTTCAGATTGATTAACAAGAGTTTACAGAATTGCGGTCGAAAATTTCGACCACAAAATATCAGATGACACGTCAGAAACCCAAAGCTTTCACCGAGAGAGGCCTTTATATGTTGGCTACCATTTTGAAAAGCCCCAAGGCTACGGAAACAACCATTGCTATTGTGGAGGCGTATGCCAAGTTGAAAGAACTGTCGAGAGTGATTGTAGAAGTGCCGCAACATGAGGATAATCAGCAGGTGCAGAAGTTGTTGCTTCGCCGTGGTGGACAGTTGGTGGAAGAGATACTTTCTGACATGCTGCCCAAACAAAGCAGCGAAACCTCTTTGGAGTTGAACCTTGCGATGTTTAAGATTAAACATACGGTGAAGCGAGAGAAAGACAATGATGAACGAATAGCACGCCTTGAGGCAGAACTGGCCAAACTCAAACAGCAATAACACCAAATAAATCGTCAGGGCAAGAGATTGACGAGAAACAAAAAAAGAGCCGTTGCTCACGCAACGGCTCTATCAAAATTAATCTTTTGTATCTCTCTAATCGCGGACACAACGAACGGAAAAACCGAAGTCCTTATAACCGTAGCCTCCAGCTACTGTGGCATAGTCGTGGCCAATACCGCGCATGTATGCGCCATCGTCACTGCTGTACTCAGTAGCACTCCAATAGGATGCGTTAATGCCGAAACTGCCGTAGTAGCCACTGTAGCGGCCAGCAGGAAGATCTGAGAATCCGGTGGCATTGTTAGTGGAAGGATTATCACCAGGAGCATCCATCTCGCTTGAGCTATTCCACCCCCATGTGGCTGCCAAAGCTTTGGCCAAGTGGTCAGCATTGCCACTTGCCATATAGGTAGGTTGAGTCTTCATGTAGTTGGTCAGTTCTGTCCACTCTGCATCACTGGGCACATGCCAGCCATCAGGACAAATGCCCTGAACTCCACTGGGGTTGGCGGTGCTACTGCTTGCCCCATGCATCACCGCACACCAGTTATACAAGTATCCATAATGGTCCACATTTTCCATATTTTCCCCATTGCTTTGATTCGGGCCAGGGACATAACGATATGGCTCATAAAAAGTATACGTGCTGCCCATAGGTATTGATGTCCCATCTGCATACTTTGTGGTGCGCAGGTTTTCCGCCATCCATACCTGATTGCCTATCTGAACTGCATCGTAAGTATTCCCATCAATATCCATTACCGCTTGGGGCAGCACCACAGCCGTCTCGGGATATTCCTGATTAGGAGTGACTTCACTATCGCCACCAGGCGTCTCCTGATTGTTGTTATTACCACTATTATCCGGTTTCGGGTCATCTTTTTTGCAAGATGTCATCAGCATTGCCAAGGAAAAGACAAACACAGCTCCCAAAATAAAAAGCTTTCTCATGTTAAATTGGTTTAGTTATTAATATATGATTCATCCTATTCTATTTGACTTTGCAAATGTACATAAAATTCCTGAATAACACACAGCCGTATATATGTTATTGTAGGGACGCGATTCATCGCGTCCGTCCTGTGTGTCGGCATTGCCCTCGCACGCGTCTTCAGGGCAAGAGAAAATCACGCGCACGCAGGCTCAGGGATCAGCAGAGCGCAGCGATCGATGATGTCGTTGGCAACTTCAAAGCCTCTGTCGCAAACTTTTTTATCCTTTATACCATCGTAACCCATAGTAAGGTGCATAAGGTCGTAACCGGCCACAATGAAAGCTAGTAGCTTGCGATCGCGCTTGCCGGCAGCATCCTTATATTTCTCGATAGATGGGCGGCCCTTGCCCTTATGTATGTCAAACACCTTGTCGAGTGCAATTAGGCATCCTTTCCACAGGGTGTCGCCCGCCATTTTGATATACTTACCGTCGGTATATATCTTCAGTTCAGGGTCATAGTTGGCTTTTTTGATAACCTCTTCTGCATTCGCCACATACCTCTTGGCTTCTTCAATTGGATCTTTCTTTTCCATAACTTTTTAATATTTGGAACCGTACTCAATTCTATCTTCTATTCCCTAATTTCTCAGGAAGAATAGTTGCTGCAAATATACAATTATTTTGGATATGAATAGTTATTTTTCAAATATTTTTTCAAAAAAATCACTTTCCGTCCCTTCAATGTAAAAAAAACCGGGTCCCCCCCAAACCGTCGGCGATGCCCCCGCACGCGTCATCAGGGCAAGGGTCTGACCAAACACAAAAAAAAGCCGTCACTCTCGCAACGGCTCTATATATTTTCGATTTTATACCAAGATTATTTTTGGACGAGACGCACAGAATGACCATAGCAACGCTCGTGGCTGTAAACGAACACTCCGCCCGAAGCGAAGCCAAGGTACCATGCGTTCTCCGAATCGTAGGGTGTAGACGGCCAATAATAGCCGACGTAGCCCACGTTGTCCACTTCTCCCTCGCAATAGCGGCAGCCCTCAGCAGGCAAAAAAATGGAATTCCCATTAGTGCCTGTTACTTTATAACCCTCATTTTGCCATTCCCATGTGCAATTATCTTTAAGTTCTTCCATTTGTTCCTTGGTTGGCAAGTTGTCACCAAAAGCATTCATCGCTTGATCATAGGTGTAGAAACCGTTTTCATCTCCCTCCTCATTGGCAGATTTCCATTTGGTGCCACTGGGAAGTCCCAAGTCCACATAATCAGCAACAGTACCACCGCCACCTCCCGGAGTCTCTTGGTTGTTATTATTTCCGTTATTATCCGGTTTTACTTCGTCTTTTTTGCACGCTATCATCAACATCGCCACCGACACCAGCAGGGTGATTGCTAAATGAAAAAGTCTTTTCATGATGTTAGTTATTGGGTTAGTATTAAAAATCATTTGCAAACTTACAAAAAAAATCCTTTTCCTTTTGCAAACGACAAAAGATTTGCGATTTTCATACGGAGGCGGCTGCGTCCCGCAGGCGCATGCAGGCCGTTAGGTCTGCAGAGTTTGGTAGAAGCAGCCGCACCGCCCCGTTCCCCCCAACCGTCGGCGCTGCCTACGCACGCAGCGTCATAGCCACAGTCTGTATCTATTTCAGTGGTGTCAAATTTTGAATTTCCTCCTCTGTCAAACCTGTCAAATCAGATATAATATCAATAGAGTAGCCTTTTGTTAGCATTCCTAATGCAATCAATCGTCTTTCATCCACTCTACCTTTTGCTTCTCCTTCTGCTAAACCTTCGGAGAAGCCATCCTCTTTGGCAGCGACGCAGGCGTCTTGTACGTCTGCATACTCCATGATGCTCTTTTCGTATTCTTTCATCTCCGTTTCATTTAAGTTCGACATTCTGCATTCATTGATAAACTCGAGGAAGATTCCTGTCTCGCCTTTAACATCAGACTCTTTCATATTGCCAATGTTCTTGATGTAATAGGCCCATTTCTGACGTGGATCCCCGAAATCCACCGCTTTCTTATCGCCTGCAAAGATACTCAAATCCACGAAAAGAAACATCACTTTGTCAGAAAAAATTTCATTATCCTCGTTTTTTAGCATCACCCGCTGCAGGAATTCCCTTCCACCCATGATTTTGGCATCGTGACGCTCTAGGAAATTCAAGGAGATGACACTTGGGAAATTATACTCGCGGTCGCCTTTTCGCAACTCGTTGCTCACCGCCCGACTCACATACGCTATGGCTCTACGACTGTAGTAAGTCTGTCTGCCCCGTTGCATTTCAATAAGGAAACGCCTCTTGTTGCTCTCTTTGGCATAAACATCATACGACACTTTCTTGTCGTCAGGCAAAATACCTACTTGGTCAGTTGGAAGCA
>Ga0265299_10000481_pt1 | contig 49712 bp, 63 predicted proteins | sample AusTroGonzalo_MG_4_FD_193485 | JGI IMG/M metagenome (GOLD analysis project Ga0265299, IMG submission 193485) | Bovine rumen microbial communities from tropical cattle in Woodstock, Queensland, Australia - Gonzalo_02 | ecosystem: Host-associated > Mammals > Digestive system > Stomach > Rumen ...
ATAAAAGGAGAACATAAATTTATAGTAATAAAAAATGAAAAGGGATTATATGACTATCAAAGTCAAGAGTTAATAAATGGGGAATGGGTTAATATGAGCAAACAAAAGAATTTCACTAGAGTGGCTTTAGAAGATTGGCTTGATATTATAATAGAGTTTTAAAGGGAGATGTTAGAAAATGATAAAAGTTAATAATAAAATGTTAGATAGATTTTTAGAGATTATGGAAGATTATGGAGAGTTTGTCTTTGGAGATAATGAATATTTAAAAAATCAATTACAAGTTTGTTTAAATAGTCAAGGTTATTGGGCTGGAAATAGTATAAAAGTTTACTATGATAAAGATATTAAAGATTTTTATATAGAAAGTAGGTGGTAATATGTTTAATGAATTATATTTTAAAAATGAAATATTTGACTTGTTTGAAAATGCAAGGGTATTATTTAATGATTATTACAATGGTAAAGAAAGTTATACTAATGAAGATATAAATGCAATAAAAGATATATTGAAAGCAATTAAAGAAAATATTAAAAATATAGAAAATGAGAGTGAAGAATAATGAATAATAGACCAGGAAGCGTTGTGTTAGTAGATTATGCAGATTTAAATGGAAATATCTGTAAAGGCATATTCCTAGTATTATATGATGAGGCAATAGATAACCTAACACAACTTGGAAACAATGTTATAGCTTTAAAGATAACAACTAGCATCAATCAAATTAGTTCTTATTATGTAGCATTAGACCTAGAAAAAGATACTTTCTTTGATAGACAATGTTATGTAGTATGTAATAGACCAAATACACTCAATAAAAGTCAAATTAGAGCATATATGGGTACAATCCAAAAAAGAGAATTATTGAAAGTTTATAGATTATTTCAAAAATATAATGCAAATGTAGAGCAACAAATATTAGATAGTTTATTGTCAATAAAGTAAACAAATTAAACTTATAAAACAAAAGGTACTTGACATACAAATTAAACTATGGTAAAATAGATAGTGTGGAAAGGAGGCTTTATTTTATGAAAAATGTAAGAATAAACAAGTCCTATGGTACATGGAAATATAGAAAAGAAATTGATATAGAAGATAATTCAAACTATGTGTACTATTTATGGGGAATAGACCAAAATGGAAAAGAGTGGGCTTGGATGACGCCATTTTATAATGAAATATTAGAGTTTATTAAAGCAGACGATAAAACAAAAGAGATTTATTTAAACTATTAGAAAGGAAAATAATCTATGAAAAATGTACAATTAAGAGATTATCAAGAAAAAATATTAAATGATTTAAAATGTGTTCCTAGTATTGGACTATTTATGAAAACTGGTTCTGGTAAAACTATTACATCCCTTGCTAGATTTGAGCAAAATGGTACACCAAATTTGCTTGTTATATGCCCTCAAAAAGTTGTATCTCAATGGTGGGACGAGATAGAGAACCATACTGATATGAAACCATTAAGATATTCAATGAGTTTGTCAAGTATTAAAAAGTGGAGAATAATTGAAGAGTATTTGGAGAATAAAGATATAAAAAATAAATGTGTAGTAGTAAACTTTGATATAGTTAGTAAATTAGCTTTACAATTATATATAGATGATACATGGACTATTATTATAGATGAAAGTCATAAAATCAAGTCTATGGGTACATCAAAAAACCCAGTTCAAATTACTCAATGTTGTCTAGAATTAGGGGAAAAGACCGACCATAAGATAATACTTACAGCAACACCTACTGAAAAAGAAAAAGGTGGATATATAGATTATTATTCACAATTAAAATTTCTAGGTTATTTAGATTATTCATTGACATATTTTAAAAATAAGTTCTGTATTATGGATAAGATACAATATCCAGGTATGCCATTCCCTATTCAAAAGATAGTAGAATATCGTATGGATAAGATTAAAGAGGACTTAATGCCTATTTTACAAAATACTTGTAGATATTATGCTCCAAAGTATGGTGATTATGAACCACAACATATTAAAATAGATATAGACTTATGTAAAAGCTATTTAAAATTATGTAGAGAAAGAGCTTATAAAGATATTACATTTGATAATGTTAGTGCTTTTAGAATAGGTAAAAAGACACTTACAGGTGGACTTATAACAGGTACTAATGAATATAAAGATAGATATTATTACAAAGATAATACAAATAAAGTAGATTGGTTAGAAGAATTCTTATCAAATACTGATGATGTTGTGTCAATTCTTTATAGTTATAATACTGAACTTGCTATGCTAGAAGAATTATGTAAAAAACTAGGAAAGAAATATATAATTATCAATGGTGCAGTTAAAGATAAACCAGCAGAACTTAAAAAAGATTTTGATGTGTTATTGGGACAATATGAAGCCTTTGGTGAAAGTTTGGACGGACTACAATACAAATGTCATATAATGGTGTTTTATTCAATGCCAGATAGTTCAAGAGCATATAAACAAAGTTTAGGAAGAATAGATAGAATAGGGCAAACAGAAGTTCCAACCTATTATTATCTAATAATGCGTAGTACAATAGATGTAGGCATTTATAATTTATTACAAAATAAAGTAGAGTTTAGTGAGAAAGACTTGAACTCACTAGATATATAGAAATAGTTAAACAATGATTTATTTAAAAGTGAGGTGGAATGAAATGAATAAAAAAGATATAATGTATGAAATAATACACAAAGCAATAGAACAACAAAATGTTTTAGATTATGAAAATATAGAAGAGTTTTTAAGGTTATTAAATGATGATTTATTAAAGCAATTATACATATATTTTTGCTTAAACTTTTAGAAAAGGAAGTATAGTAAAGGAACGAATTTAAAAAGGAGATAATTATGAAAGATAAAATAAAAAGATTTTTAGAGGGGGTAGATAAAGTAAAAGTTTTGGTTGAAAACAAAAGGTGGAAAACAAAATATAAAAAGTTAGAGGAATTATATGATTTATTGGTTCTAGATAATATATCTGTTGAAAATGAAATGATTTTATTAAGAAATGAGCTAACACAAGCACAAAGACAAAAAAGAGAGTATTTAACAGCTTATAAACATTTAAAAGAAGAACGTAGACAATTAAGAATATTGTTAATGAAAAATGGTACTTTAAATGATGTTAAAAAAGCACTTGGTATTAAGTAAGGGAGAATAAATATGAGTATAATTGATGGAATAAATAAAGTATTAAAAAAGAAGTATAATATGGAGTATATAACTGGTACTAGAAGATTAATTATACATGAACCAATGTTAGTTAAAGACCTACAAAAATTATTATTTTACATTAAATCAAATAATGCAAAAATAAAAGATGTTAGAGTGAAAGGAGAGAAGTAACTATGCCAGATGGAGATAGTTTTGCAGGTGGTAGTTATCCAGAATATCACCATACATATAAGGTTGCTACTGGAGAAGCTATAATTAAATTTAGATTTGAAGATACATTTCCAGTAACTATGGAAGATGAGGATATACATGCTTATATAATGGATAATGTTAAAGATTATACAGATGAAATAGTAGATGTAGAAGATTTAGAAGTCTCTACACATATAGAACAAGATTAATAAGAAAGAAGGTAAATAATGAAGATAACAATATATGAATTATAGGTAATAAAATCAATGAAATAATTGATTATCTTAAAAGCAAAGGAGATGAATAAGATATGGATACAGATGGAACTTGGTGGCTAGATGAAGGTTTAATTGAACCTGACTATGATATGGGTTATTGGACAACAAAAGATGGAAGAAATTTAAAAATAGAATTAATGGAAACATCACATATAAAAAACACTATTAATTTATTAAAAAGAAATATTGCAAAATTAGTAGGAGAAGAAAAAGATTATTATGAAGATTATTTTAATTTTAAAATAAATGAATTTGAAAAAGAATTTAAAAAAAGAGATATCTATAAAAGACATTTAGAAAGCAAAGGAGAATAAGTATGAAAATACAATTATATGCAACAGTATTTGGCTATACCAAAGTATTTAATGAAGATAGAATTTTGCTTTATGAAAGAGTTAGATGTGCATTTAATGATGAATACAATGAAAAAAGAGATATGACACCTGTTAGAGAATTAAAAATACATCAAGACAAAATAGGCAAGTATGTTATTCATAAACATCAAAGATATTATTTAGATTAGAAAGCAAAGGTGAGTAATAATGAAAACTAAATTACTTCAAATAATAAACCACTACGGTATTAAACATCAACAAAGAAAATTAGCAGAAGAGGTATTTGAATTACAAGAAGCAATAACAATTTGTGAAGAAAGTGGAATAAATAGTGATAATTTTATAGAACATATTGCAGAAGAATTAACTGATGTTATTGTATTAGTAAGTCAAATAAAAGAATATTATGGAATATCTGATGCACAATTAGGTAAGATAATGGATTTTAAAGTATATAGAACATTAGAAAGAATAAAGAATGAATAAATACATTATATATAATATATCAAAAAGACTTGATATTTATAAATTAGTATTATAAAATTAGATTATTAGAATACACATGGGAAAGGTGGTGATAAACAATGAAATATAGAATTAAATCTTCATTAAAACAAGAAGTATTGAGTTTACTTTTAGAAAGAAGAGCAACAACAGTACCTAGAATTAAAAAGATAGTTCTTACAGATAAAGAGATGTTTTTACCTAAATGGTTAAAATATTTTAGTCTTGAAGAGTTGGACTATTATCTAGAACCTGTTACAGAATATGGAGAAGCTATTATAGAACCAATACATAAAAAAGTTAGTGAAAATTGTGAAGAAAAAGAAGAAACTAAAAGTGTTGATAAAGATATCATTGAAGAAGAACCAACACAAGAAAAATTAGAAGAATATTATGGAATTTAGGAAAGGAATTAGAAAACATGGCAGAAGCTAAAAAGAAAACTTGGCTAGAAGTTTATCTAGCAAATTACAATGGAGAAACTGAAGAAGCAAAATCAGTTAAAGACTATTTAAAAGAAAATTATAAAGGGAATAGTTATATCCCTTGGGCTACAATGGAAAGGCTTACATATATGCAAGACCCAGATGCAGTATTTGAAAAACTTGCAAATGAAAATGGGGAGCTTGTATGGACTTCATCTAATATGACATTTCAAAATGTTACAGCTGATGGAGTTGTAAAACAAGAAACAAGAGCAAAAATGTTTGGGCATTTTGTAAAGGTAAAATTAACATTTATGGGTAAGGAGTTTATAGAAGATTATCCCATTCAAGATAGTGATTACACAGCAGTTAAAGCTTATGATAGTAACTTAATAAACAAAGCATTACAAAGAGCATTAGCAAAAGTTGCTTCAAGAGCTACAGGTATTGGCTTAAAACTTTATGAGAATAAAGATTTACAATTTGATGAAGAGACTACACCAAAGAAACCCGAAATTAAAAAGGTTGAAAAGATAGAAGAAATTAAAGAAGTACCTGTAAAGGTTGAAGAAACTAAGGAAGAACCAGTAAAAGTGGAAGAACCTAAGGTTGTGGAAGAAACAAAAGTTGAATCTTCTATTCCTGATGATGTGTGTAGTTTATTAACTTTAATTAGAAATACAGAAGAAGATAAAATAGTTAAAGTACTTCAAAGATTAAATCCAGCAATTTTATCTAAGTTCAATTTTGCGTTAAATGTAACTGATACAGATGAAGAATTGGTTGAAAAAATATCTAAATTTGAAGATGTTACTAAGTTTACAAAAGCAATAGAAAAACAATTAGAAATAATATAAAGGAGAAAAATTATGAAATACTATAAACAATTTTATGAAAAAGGTAATAATAGTTACTATATTACCAATATTAATGATGCTGAGTTTCTTGGTATAGAAAGTTTTATACAAGGTAAAAGTAGATTTAATAAAATAAAAAGGATGCAACAAGGGTTCAAGCTACTAGAAATATCACCTTGTATAAGTAAATTATTACTTGAAGTCTATTCTTCAAAATGTATTGAAGAAGATAAAGAGTTTCCAGATATGAATAAGTATGAAATACCTACTGAAGAACATATCACTAAGGAAATTAAAGATACATTTGAAAATCTTAGAGTTCAAGAATTAGCAAATTTAGAAGCTTGGTATGAAAGAGAGAAAGCTAACAACAATGAAGAAGAAAATAAATCAATAGAAGATTTCTACATAAATAATAAAAAGATTCTAGAAAAGAGTCTTATACCTGAAACTACAATACTAGATAAAGAAGAAATTGTTAAAATATGTCCTATATTAAAGCAATTATTCAAATATGGATATTGTTTCTTATATAGTGAGCAATATACACAAGTGTATAGAGTTGTTTACTTATATAGTATAGATATGTTTGGAGCAGTTACTATTTATCAATTAGATATAGTAAAAGATAGAATCAAAGGTATGCAATCATTCATTTTAGATAAAAACATTATAGGAAAATATTATGAATATGTATTAAAGAAAGAAAGTTAGGAGAGATAAATTATGGTAGATACAAGTTTAAATAAAAAATATACAGCAAGTGCTGGAGGAAATAGTGATTTTAGTCCTATTCCTGATGGAGAGTATCATTTAAAGGTAGTTGAAATCAAACCTTGGGAAAAGAAAACTCAAGATGTAATGGTTATCCAAAGAGATGAAAATGGTAAAGCTTTAGTAGATGAAAAAGGAAACCAAATTAGAGACAAAGTTTCAAATTGTGAGTTTTATAACTCAACTGTAAAACTTTCAGTAGTTGGAGGAGAATATGATGGAAGATTAATATTCTATAATCTTACTACACATCCAAATATGTCATTTGCTATTCCAAATTTCTTATACGGAATAGGTGAAAAAGACATGGCAGCTAGTGATATTCCTACAAAAGCAATAGATAAGTTATGTTTAGCAGATGTTATAACTGATACTTATGATAAAAAGAAAACTGATAAAGATACTGGACTTGAAACAACAGAAAAGAAAACTGTTAATAGAGTTAAATCATTTAAAAAACCTGATGAACAGGTACTTGAAGCAAATGGTAATGAACCAGTTGAAGATTTAGGTATTTAAAAATCAATTTGAAAGAGGGTGATATAGGAATGGAGTTCTTTAAGAAATATTTTTCTGAGATAAGTGAATGGGAAGCTGAAGAAGTGAAAGTTCACTGTCCATTCCACTAGCCACTCAGACAATCACCCATCTGCTTCTATAAATACTGAGAAAGGACTATTTCATTGTTGGGTATGTGATATAGGCTACAATGAACCACAATTTATGGCTAGAATCAATAAAATTGATGAAATAGAAGCCATAAAACTTTTAGATACCTATAATTGTGTGGATAATTGGGATATTTATGTGGCAAATCTATGGGCAGATACTGAAATGGTTGAAAAGCTTAAGACTATGGGCTTAAGTGAACAGATTATAAGTGATATGAAATTAGGTATGAATAAAGTATTCAACAAGAAATTCCTATCTATACCTATTTTCTATAACAATATGTTAGTTGACATAAGAAATTACAACATATTCAAGTATAATGATGCTCCTAAAATGATTTCACAAGAAAATGCTTTAGTTGGTTGGGTACTACCCTATGCACCATTCTTAGAAAGCACAGATACTTGTTATTTCCTTGAAGGAGAGAAAGATATGCTCCTAGCAAGGTCTTTAGGACTAAATGCTTATACTTTAACTGGTGGAGCTGGAGCTTTACCAAATGAATATGTAATAAATGCTTTTGATAAAAAAGATATAGTAATTTGTTATGACAATGACACTGCAGGGGTTAATGGTATGAATAATATGTTTAATTGCTTAACTGATAAGGTAAGTAGTATTAAATATATTAATATTGGTGAGGTAGTAAAAGAAGAAAAAGAGGACTTTTATGATTTTATAACAAAATATGGTTGTAGTGTGTTTGACTTTTACTTATTAGAATTACACGATTTTGAAAGAACAACCATAAATACTAATTACAAAACTATTAGAGAAGCATTAGAAGAAAAGTTATTAGTAAAAGATTTAAAAAGTATCATTACTGTTGTTAGTGAATATTCTGATAACTATGCAGTACCTACAATAGTAGATTTTGAAAAGATTGCTTGTACTGAAAGCAAGTATGATACCTTAGATATGGGGGAGAAAAAACACTGGTATTTAGAGAAAAGGAACTTAAATCAATTATTAGACTTAATAGAAGTAAGTGCTAGTGATATTGATGTTACTAATAGATTAAAATCTTATGTAGGAATAAACCCAAAAGAACCTGGTATTCAAAAGATTCAAAGAAAAGAAGTACCAGTATATAAGGTATCTATTAGTGATAGAGATAATGAAACAAATCCTATAAGCTTAGATATTTATTCATTTGAAAAACTAGATGTTGGTAGTGAGTATATAATATCTTATAGGATATATAGATTCGGTAATAAGAATCAAAAGTTAGTTGCTATAGCAAATGAGATTAAACCTGTTGATGATACAACTAATTATGTATTAGATAAAAACCTACTTAGTAAATTCCAAAGTAACGGAACAATAGAAGAGAAACTAAATAGGTTATATGAAAGTGCTAAGCATTATGTAGCAAAACATTTGAACTATAATATATGGTTAATGACAGACTTAGTATTTAATAGTATATTAGATTTTAAATATGGAGAAAAGATAAGAGGGGCATTAGATGTGTTTTTCCTAGGTGATACCCAAGTAGGTAAGTCTGAGACTACAAGTAAAATGAGAGACTTATATGACTTCGGACACTTTTTATCACTTAAAACCTCAACTACTGTGGGCTTGATAGGTGGTAGTAAAGCTGTTGGGAACTCATATTGTAATACAATAGGAGCAATTCCTAGACAACATAAGAAACTTGCAATACTAGAAGAATTTAGTGGAGCTAAACCAGACTTTATAAAAACAATGACAGATATAAGGTCAAGTAATGAAGTAAGACTTTCAAGAGTTAGTGGGGAACTTAGAGTACCTTGTAAACTTAGGATGATAACAATATCTAACCCTATTAATGATGATAATGGAAATCCTAGATTCCTTAGTACATTCCCAAATGGGGTACAACCTTTAAATGAACTTATTAAAAGTGCTGAGGATGTATCTAGGTATGATGGATTCTTACTTATTCCAAAAGTTGAAAAGAGATTTAATCCCTTTGAATTTGAGCTTACAGGTACACCAATAGATGTAAATGCTTACAGGCATAAAATAAAATGGGTACAGACTAGAAAACCTGAAAATGTAGTGTTTGCTCAAGGTGTTGAAGCTTATATATGGGATAAAGCTGATGAATTAAATGGTATATTTGAATGTAATTTCCCAGTTTTTGGGACTACAACTGATAAGAAACTAGCAAGATTTTGTGTAGCATTAGCAAGTCTACTTGTAAATGTGGATGAAAGCTATGAGAATATAATAGTTACTAGAGAAATAGTAGATTATATGGTTAAGTATTTAACAAGTATTTATGATAATCAAGTATTCAAATTAAAAGAATATGCTACAGAATATAAATCTTATAGTGAATGTAACGCTACAGATGTTGAAAACTTACAAAAGTTATATGTTAATAATTCTACTCTATTGGATTTCCTTAGTAGACAGAGTAGTACATCTAGAAGCAATCTTGCAACTGTTGCTGGACTTGAGAATAGTAAATTCTATTTAGTATTCAATAGATTAGTAGCATTAAAATTCATTAGGTTAAATAGAGATAATGTTTACCCTACTGATAAATTTAGAAAAGCATTTTCTAAAATATCTAAAGATTTAGCTACAGATAGTGGGGTATTAGTAGAACCTAAAAAAGAAACAAACGAGATATATTTTATAGATGATTTTAAAGGAAAGGATGAGAATAATGTTGGATGAGATAGATTTGGAAAAATATAAAACCCACCCAAGAGTATTAGAAATAAGATTGATACTCTTATATGACCTATTTGAAAGGGAGTTCGGACTTAATGGGGCTCAGAGTATATTTGAAAATTTTATAAAGATGTTCAAGTGTCAAGAGTCCCCAATTAAGGTTGTACTTAATAAAAGATTTGATATAAAAAGAGGAAGTGCAAATAGTAGAAAAAAGATGTGGAGACAAGAAGTCATATTTATGGGGACTTGTTATGGAGAATCTACTTATAAAATGTGTAAGGATTTTCTACATATAAACCCTAGTAATATTTATACTCAAAGTGAATTATATGACCCTAAGATTTTTGTAACTCAAAAATGGTTGGATGAGTTAGATAGACAAACCAATTCATCATTTGAGAATTTCACTAGAGTAGAAATAAATAGATTCTTAGAAGGTATAAATGGATTAACTAATGTATTATATACTTGGAAAGGTGGAAGATAAGATGTTCTTATACCAAAAATTCAAGTATAAATACACAAAAGATAATATAGATACATTAATAAATGATATAAATACAGAAAAACCACAATATATATGCTTTGATACTGAAACTGATGGGCTTAACATTATAACAAGTAAGCCCTTCCTAGTATCTGTATGTTTTAACAAAAATGTGTATACATTTCCATATAATTCAGAGCATTTCAACAAACTTATTGAAGTTATTGAACAAAATAACATACCCCTATTTGCTCATAATGCTAAATATGACTACCACATGGTACTTAATGGGGGTTCACCTATTCCTGATAATGTTAAAATATATGATAGTATAACTGTTGCAAGACTTACTGAGTTTGCAGATGAAAGAGAAAGTATGTCTTTAGAGAATTTAGGACAAAAATATGTTGCAGATGATGCCAAATTCGCAGGTAAGGTTATAAAGGACATTGTGAATAAAATAAATAAAGCTAGGAGAGAAGAATTAAGAAAAGGACTTATAATTACCTTCCCAGAAGAAAAGTTCGGTACAGAGTCTAAAAATGGTGTTATACGAGGCACAGGAAAATTAACTGAAGTTATAGATGATTATTTCAAATATAGAACTAGATTCGTAAATGATGACAATAAAGTGTATCAATACATAGATGAACATTTTATTCCTGCAAATTATAAGGATGTATATGAACAAGAACCAGATTTAATGACCAGCTATGCTGCTGATGATGTAGTTATTCTTAATGAATACTTAAAGAAAGCTCTTCCAGTATTAGAAAAAGTGGCTGGTACTGAAGTGTTAGAACGTGAGAGTAAACTAATACCAGTTATTGCTAGAATGGAAAACGTTGGGTTAGAAGTGGATGTAGATTATGTAATAAACGCTAGAAAAGACCTAGTTGCTTATAGAGATTTACTTTATTGGGAGCTTAACTTCTATACTGGAGAAGATTTTACGGTAGGACAGCATGATTATATAAAAGACCTACTTAAAAGAAAATATGGTGTAGTAAGTGAAAAAGCTGATGAGAAAGCACTTAAATATATAATTGAGAAATCACCTAATGAAGAGTGTATAAAAGTATGTAAGGATATATTGGAATTAAGGACACTAGATAAATGGATAAGTACTTATGTAGATGGTAAACTTAATTCTATGATATGGAATGAAGAAAGTAAAACTTGGAGAATACATACTGATATGAATAATAATGGAGCTGTAAGTGGTAGAGTTAGTTGTGATATGCAACAACAACCTAAAAATGCACTATTAGATAGAGATGGAAATGAGTTATTTCACCCTAGAAGAATGTTTATATGCCCTAAGGGTTATACAATGGCATTTATTGATGAATCGCAGATGGAACTTAGAGTCCAAGCATACTATACAATGTATGTTGGAGACCCCGATACAACACTTTGTAGAGCATATATGCCTTATGAGTGTTACAATGAGGTAACTACTGAGTTTGACCCTAATAATTTAGAGATGTTAAAGCACTTTAGTAAAAAGAAATGGTATGTTAAAGGAACTGGAGAAGAGTGGCAACCTACTGATTTACATAGTGAAACCACTAAACACGCATTTCCTGATGTACCTGTAGATAGTCCTGAGTTTAAAAAGAAAAGAAAACTAGGTAAACAATGTAACTTCCTAAAGGTATATCAAGGTGGAGTAGGAGCTATACAATCCGAGATAGGTGTAGATGCTGAGACAGCTCAAGCATTAGACCAAGCATTTTATAAAGCATTTCCTAAGATTAAGACCTATCAAGATTGGGTTAATAATCAATTAAGTACTTATGGGTTCATAGAAAATCTATATGGTAGAAGATATTATATGAATGATTCTAGACAATTTTATAAAGGATGTAACTATTTAATACAAGGAACTTGTGCAGATATGGTTAAAACCTTTGAGATAAGAGTTGATGAATATTTGAAAGATAAAAAGAGTAAGTTTGTACTACCTATACACGATAGACACATTTGTCGTGTATAAACCTCTTGATATGCTGGAAAACCTTAAAGACAAGTATACTAAAGCAAAATATGAAAATATAAGTGTAAATGTTATAAAAATACTTGTATGTCATGAACATATATGGTAATATATTTATGTAAATAGGCAATCAGCAGGGAGAGATTTGTATGATAGAACAATTATTAATAAGTGGTAAACTAGGTGATGGGTGTCTAGTAAGAAGAAATGAAAACTCAAACGCATTTATTATGTTTAATAGTACTACAATGGATTATTTAATCCATAAAAAGGTTGAGTTAGAGAAAGCAGGAATAGGAACTACCAGAATAACTTATGGAACATCTGGGTATATAAAAAATAAAAAGATACCTAAGTTTACTACAAGAGTTGATAAAAGAATAACAAAAGTATATGATATGTCAAAATTGGAATGTATTAAGAATTTAGATAAAATAGGTTTAATATATTTGTTTCTAGATGATGGTTCTTTACATAAGAAAAAACTGTTCGGAAACATTTACTGTAATACATTTAATGACATAGAAGTTAGTGAATTGATAAATAAAATAAATTATTATTATCCATTAGCTAATGCAAAGAAGTTATATGATAGAAAAAAAGATGGAAGATGTTATCCATATATTATAATACATAAATTGGGTATGTTAGAGTTTTTAAAAGATATACAAGAGTTTGTTATTAAATATGATATTAATGATATGTTCTATAAAGCAGGTCTACCCTCAACGACTATCTCGTAAGAGAGTACACCCAAGTGGGTGGAAGTAAGAGGCAGCCTAAATGGTTGAAGATATAGTCTAAACTGTATAGAGATATGCAGCAGTTTATAGGAGAACGGCATAAGATTAACGACCTTATGTGAATATATTGGAATTAGTAATTTATGTTGCTAAGGGTGAGGAGTATGTTATTAAAGATATAAAGGCTATTATGGAAGATGTTACTGATGTGATTAAAACAATTCCTATGATAGCTGAGCCTGAAATTAGTAAAACTAATTGGGCTGAAAAGGAAGAATGGGTAGATGACACCAGAGGGTAAACTACAAGATAAAATAAAGAAATATTTAGCAAAAGAAAGAATATGGTTTAGGAGAAACCAAGCACAGGTTTGTTCTAATGGTTATCCTGATATTGACTTTTTGTATAAAGGGGTGTATGTTGGAATAGAACTTAAAGTGCCTGGAAATAAACCAACATTATTACAACAAAAGAAATTACAGGCAATAAATGAGAACGGTGGTATAGGTAAAGTTGTCTACTCACTTGAAGAAGTAGAAGAAATAGTAAATAAAATAAGGAGTGAAAAAGATGAAGGAACGTTATGATGTTATAGCTAGTAGTTTAGGAAGTTATTTTGGTGTAGGATTCCTAGAGCCAATGGAACAACTAGAGATAGACTTAGGGGAAAAAGAAAGAGAAATAGATGAAGCTTCTGAGGATAGAATGTTATTAGGAACTTGTATGGAAGATGCTTCACTTAACTACTTTGAAAAGAAATTAGGTATAGTTATTGATGAAAGAAATAATGAATATGCTTATGCTTTTGATAATATGCTTAAATGTAAAAGAGATGGTAGAACATTCTACAATGGTATAGAAACTGGAGTAGAAAATAAATATTCTAATTCATCATCACATTGTTTTACTGAAGATTTTGGATATGTATTACAATGTCAAGCTTATATGGAAGCATGGGGACTAGACCAATGGTTACTTCTAGGTATGTGGCAAGGTAAACCAGTTATGAAACTTATTAAAAGAGATAATGAGATTATCAATGATATGAAAGAAATGGTTAATTGTATATATGGTATTCTAAATGGAATCTTAGATAAATCAGATTTTAGATGGGATATTATAGAAAAATACTCTAAGACTAAAGAATTAAAAGAAGTTAATATAAGTGATAATGAAGATGCTGAATTATTCTATCAATATGGGGTACTTAATGAACAAAAGAAAGATATTGAAGCTCAATTAAAAGAAATAGGGGACTATATTAAAGCAACTTATGAAGATAGTAAGGTAGATGATGGAACATTTACTTATTCTATATCTACTGGAGAACGTGCTGGTGGCTATGATATGGAAACTTTATCTATAGAACATCCTGAAATAGATTTAGAAAAATATAGAAAAGAATCAATACCATTTAAGACTATTAGAGTAACAAAAAAGAAGAGTGCTTAATCGCACTCTTTTTTATTTGTATTTATTTAATATAGAATTTAATCTATTATTAACTGAATCTAGTTTTCTGTTCTTATTGGCTTCCTTTAACTCATTTATAGTTGCTATATTATACCCTTTTGCTTTATATTTCTTTATTATATTCTGTAATTCATCTATTTCTTGGTATTGTTTATTTATAGCATCTGTTTGAGTATTACCAGTTAAAGTAGTAAGGTTAAATGGCATACCATTACCCTGTATCATACTAGATATATCTTCATAAGCTCTCATACCTTGTTTTGCAGGTACATCTAAACCTGTAAATGCTGATAGGATATTCTCTTGTCTTTTTGTTAATAATGGTAAGTCTTTACTCTTTTCACCAGGATATTTTTCTAACTCAGTACCTGTAAATAAATTTTTATTACCTACTTGTTCATAGATAGATTTTATAATTGGATTAGATTTATTTACTACTGATTGTACAGGGTTAGAAAGAATATCAGTTACATCACCAAATGGAATCTGCATCCTAAAGAATTTATAATTACCATCTTTATCTTTACTACCTGGAACTGGTATATACATATTGTTCTTTAGATATTCAGCAATATTTTCTTCTCCATCTCCAACAGTACTCTCAACTAAACTATTATAAGCCTTCATTAATCTATTATATTGTCTAGTATTCTTACCTAAATTATCTATTTGAAAAGCTAGATTCTTCTTAGCAAATGTATAGAATGGAATAACTTTTCTCATCCAATCTTGTTCAAATGCTGTCATGTTATCTGGGTCAAATAATACTTTTCTTACTGCTTCTCCAGCATTACTAACACCTAATTTTTGTATAAAACTTGGGTCATCCATAGCTTTTAAATATGTAGCATACTTAAATATTCTATCTTCTGCAGTATTTAGTCTAGCAAAACCATTTCTTAACTTATCTAATGGTAATTTAGAACCATTAGCTTTACTTGTTGCAGCAATAACATCATCTAAGTTTTTAGATTTAGCAATAGCATCATCAGTTAATAATGTTACGTCTTGCATAAAGTTAGTAAGCCTTTCATATTTTTGAAGGTCTTTACCAGTAAGCTTTCCAGCAATACCTTTTTCTATTAATTTTTCCCAGCCACCTGAACCATATAATTCTTCAGCAGCTTGTTTAGTATATTTTGCTATATCACTACTTGACATACCTGAAAGATACATATTAGACATGTTACCACCAATATTATTCATTTGGTTAGTTAATGACATTGTTTTATTACCTTTAAAGTAATTTAACATATTATTATATAATCTAGCAAATTCACTTTTACCAGTGGTGTCAGTAGATAATTCTAACAACCTTTTTACTGTTGGGTCAATAGCAATATTATCCAAATTATTTAATAGTTTAGCATAGTCATTAAGATTATCATTACCTGTTTGTTTAGCTAATCTTTTTAAAGTTCCAGATAATTTTTCTTTTTCTGAACCCTTTAACAATCCCCATCCTGCTGGTATTTCATTAAACTTATCAACATATCTAAATGGAGTTGTACTTAACAAATCATTATATTCTTTAGTTAGTTTAATAACCTCATCAGCATTACCAGCCTTTTGTGCTGCTTTAATACTATCTTGAAATTGAGTTATTTTAGGCATATTACCGAACTCACCAAAACCTTGTTTAATCAATACATCATCTATCATTTGAGTATTTTTAGCAAGTTTTGGCATTTGTGCAATATAAGCATCAATACCTGCATCATACATATCACTAAATAATTCAACATTCTCATCTATAAACTTTTTAGCATCTTTAGATAGTCCTGGGATAGCTTTTAATTCTTCTTTTCTAAGTTTATTTGCCTCTCCAGCAGACATATTATATTCTCTACTTTTTAAGAATCTACTACTACCTAAGCCTTTACTTGTAGCATTATCATTTATAAGGAACTTTTTAACTTCATCTGCATCTGCACCATAATCACTTATTAATCTATTAACTGTATCATTATAATTTTCACTAATTTGGTGTCTAACATAATCTGAATTTGTGTTCCAATATTTCTCTGATAAACCAGATAAAGCAGAGAATTGAGCCTCTACAGCTTCATTAGCATTATTGTACCAATCACCTGCTACTTTGACATAATCAGGAACTATATCTTCATATAGTTTTTTTAAAGCATCTATTTCTTTTTGCTCTTTTTTTGTATAAAGTGATGCCCTATTTATTAATGCATCAAGTTTTTCACTATCAAATAAGTCCTCTATTCCTTTACCAGTAGTTCTAATATTACCAGCCTTATCAGTGAATTTATTATTAATTATATTATCCCAAGCATCACCAAGTTGTAATCTATCTCCGTTTTTACCAATTTGTTCTAAAAGTTCATTAGCTAAATTATCATCTGCAATATCATCTACCAAATGTTTTAGTGCATCTGCAGCTTCATCTGTATATTTTATTCTACCTTTAACACCATCAGATAATAAATCTCTTACACTAATTTGAGATACAACATCTCTAATTTTATTTGTGTCTTTAAGTACTTCTTCAGTGGATTTACCTAGTTTCTTAGCTGCCTTTTCAGCCGCTTCCATTAATTCCCCTTTAGTATTCTCAAGATGTTGAGCTAACATATATTCTCTTGCTTTATTTGTTCTATCTGCAGCTATTGCATTTCTTGATAATTTAGTACTGAATTTAGAAGCAACCTCATTCTTAAGTCCTTTATATATTTCTAATAAACCTTTACCATCACCTGTTTTACCAAGGTCAGAAGCCCATTTAGCAGTAGCATTGGCATAGTCTATACCTTTTGCTTTATCTACAGCTCCAAGTCCTTTTTCTATTAATTTATCTGCACCTTTAACTGTTCCTTTAACACCTTTGGCTGCTAGCCTACCAACTCCTTCTGTAGGGCTAATAAGTTTATATGTAGTTTTTGCAGCATCTACAACATCATCTGCTTTACTAGCACCTTTAGCAACAGCACGTGCTGCATCAGCAATATCATCTGCTTTACTAGCAACTTTACCTGCTGTACCAACAGCTTTTACTGGTATAAGAGGAATGTCCATAGGGTCAACAAATACATCTCCTGCAAATCCTAATACATCAACTAAGTCTAGTTTACCTTCCCTATCCTCCATACCATAGTTCTTAAGTATGTCTTTAAATTGAGTATCTTGCTCACCAGTGATTCCTCTTCTAGCCCCTTCCCAAAAATCTTCACCTTCTTGAGAAGCTTTCCAACCACCAAATAGGGCTTGTTGTGGTCTATTAATAAGCTCAAATATATCAAATAGTATATTTTGGTTTTGTCTTAAATTTAAGGCTTTTTCTATAAAGTTTCTTTTATCTAGTGCTTTATCAGTATCAACTCCAGCTGCATTAAGTCTTGTTTTATAATTGGATATTTGTTTATCAAGTGTTTGAGAAGTGGATTTTGAAGGAGATGCTAACATTTTAGAAACCTTTTTATTTATATTTTTATAGTTTGGCATATCAATCTCCTCCTTATATTATTTCTTTCCATACATAATATTATAATAATCCTCTAATGTCATATCTTTAAATTTTTCTAAAGCATTTTTCTCTAAATATTCTGGCGTGTTTTGATATTTTAGGAGTTGTTCATTATATTTAGCTTGAGTTTTCCTAATCTTATCCTCTAATGTTTGTATTTGAGTTGCTAAATTTCCATTGAAGTTTGGATAGTTTCTAGAAAAATTACCATAAGCTGGATTAGAAATTCCATTTTGTTGTAGAGTAGCAAGTTGCTTATTATAATTATCTAATAAATTGCTAGTTTTATTTAGTTGTTTATATTCTTTAGTAGTTGTATCATCTACAGTTTTACCAAGTATCTTACTCTCAAAACCTTTTATTACATCTTGAGCATTTGGAACACCATACATTGTATTTAGTATGAATCCTTTTTCACCATCTGATATATCAATAGCCTCTCCAGTTTCTGGATTTAAATTATTAAGAAGTGCCCATATTGCTAACTCTCTATATTTCTCATCATTTTCTTCATCTTGAGCACTACTTCCACCCCTACCACTAGAGGCTCTTGCTGCTTCTTGTTCTGCTAGTTGGGCTGCTAATCTTTGTCCTTCCATATCAGCTGCTTGTTTATCAGCAAGTATGTCTAATTGGTCTGATAATTGTTTCTCATTAAGTTTATTCCCACCACTAACTAAATCATTTAACCCACTAATTTGAGCATTAACTACATCACTTGTACTATTCATTAACTTACCTAATGCAGTATTAGTACTTCCACCAACAGCTCTAGTTTGCTCTTGATTTATTAAATTTCTAACACCACTTTCAGCAAGTCCTCTATTTGATAAGTTCTGGTCAATAGCTCTTTGTGCATTAAATGTAGAATTTGTTTGGTCTGCTAAAGTGTTATTATAGTTTCTAACAGCTTCTTGTTGTTTAGCATCTGCTTCTGCCATTAAGTTAGCAAATCTATCTTTTAGAATATCCCAATTAGTTGCATAGGCTTGCCTAGATGCCCTTGATAAGTCATCATAAGCACTTGTATCCCAACCACCAAGATACTTTTTAGTTTGTTTAGTATTAGCCATAATCTACCTCCTATCTATTGAAATAAGGATTACTCTTATTTAATAAATCCTGATAAGGTGTAGGTGAAACCAAATTAGGTTTTCCACTAGAAGTTGTAGAGGGAACTAAAACTGAACTTGTTGATGCACCTATTTTTGGTAAAGTAGCAGGTGTTGTAAGACCTGAAATTGTACCATCAGGATTAATAACATATTTTGTACCATAATTTATTCCATAAGCATCTAAATAATCTTTAATTTGGTCAATAGTATATTTATTACCACGAAGATTCTTTACTACACTAGAAAGGTTACCCATAGTTAAATCATCTTGTAGTGGTGCAATAATAGAACCAGCAAGTTGAGCTCTGTATCTTTCATACTCATCATCAAATTGTTTTTGTTGTTGGGCTCTAGCAGCTGCAGCATTAGCATTTGCATCCCATCTACTTTGTATCCCCTCAGCTAAACTTGCTAATTGTGCATTATATTGATTTTGTGCACCTTGTTTAGCTAAATTTATATTTGCTAAAGCACTATTATAAATGTCTCCAGCCTGTCTACGAGCCATATCATAAGCTTGTTGTCCTTCTGTTTCACTTCTATCTATACCTTCTAAAGCATTATAATAGGTATTTGCTAAATCACTATATTGTCTACCTAATTCCATTCTATTACCTAAATTACTTGCTGTATCAAAACCAGTTGTATCAAGACCACCAGTTGTTCTTCTATTTGCATTTGCTCTATTTGCAAGGTAGTCTGATTCTGAAACATTACTTCTACCCCTAGAGAAATCAGTTGCACTTGCTTTTCTATTTGCAGTTAATCTATTTTGTAAATTAGTCCATTGGTTCTCAGCATCTGCAAGAGATGTATCATATATACTCTTTGCAGCACTTTGTTGCTCTTTATATCCTGAACTATCAAATTTTCCTAGTAGGCTTTTTGCTTCTTTTTTTGCTCCACTTGAAGCCATAAAAATCACCTTACTTTCTTCTATTAAATTATAACATATTAAATAAAAAAGAGCAATTATATGCTCTTTTATTCTAAATTACCACTTACTACATAACCTATTTTATCGTTCCATTTTATCTTGCTATATGTATAATGACTATCTTTTCTTACGTTTTTAGATATATATTCTACTTTTTCGCCTTTTGGTATCATACACCATAGTTTGCTTTTATAAGTACATTTCTTTCTAAATTTAGTTTCTTTTTTTGTTGTAGCAGTTGTTTTTAATTTAACGTCTGCTGGGTTAACCCAATTACTAAATTCGTTATCTACATATACTTTTGTTTTCTTGATACCTAAATGTAGGTGTTCTCCTGTACTTGAACCAGTTGTACCCACATATCCTACTAAAGTATCAGCTTCTATTAACTGATTCTTTTTTGCTTTTGGTTTAGATTTCATGTGGCAGTAAAAACTCTCTATTCCTAGTGTTGGATATTTTATAAATATATAATTACCACTTACACTGTCTTTACCTATTTGTACTACTCTACCACGTGTTATTGGGTATAAAGGTAAGTTCTTACCATAAGTAGCATAGTCTATACCATAATGGAATGTTACTTCCCCTGTTATAGGATGTACTCTTTCTCCATATCCACTTGATATAGATACTTTTGCATCTTCATCTTTGAATATGTATTTTTTAACTTGTTTTAAGTTCATAATTATTCTTCCTCTGAATCTTCTTCAAATTCGTCTATTGATTCTCCATTTGTAACTACTTCTTTTGCTTTATTATAGTTCTTTGTTGAAATACCTAATATAGCACCTAATAATGTATCTATTGCCATTATTGTTCCAGCAATTTCAGTTCCATAAGGTATATTCCATATTTCAAATATAGTAACTACTGCAGTTGCTAGTGCTGGTAACCAATACATTGCTATTTTCTTTAATAAATCATAAGTGTTATTTTTTAATTTCATTTCTATTCCTCCATTTCAAAATTTGGATACTTTGCTAATACTTCTTCTAATGTTAATCTACCAAGTCTTATTTGCATTGTTAAATAATGTCTTAATCTATCGTTCATATTACATACCTCCTAATATGATTTCATTCATCATATCTTCTAATGCTGATATTCTTTCTTCATCAGAATAATAGTAAACGTAATTTGGGTTAGTATAGAAACCATTTGTTTCATCATAACAATATTTACTAGGTTCTACTTCTGCTGGTACGCTAATTACTTGATATACGTTAAATTCTTCATCTGGAGCATAAGCAATATTAAAGTCATCTAGTTCTAAATTTCTAATTTCTTTGTTATCATTAAATCTTGTTGATAATGCGATAACTACATCATCTTTATCTGTGATTACATATTTCATTTAAAATCACTTTCCTTTCTTTATTGATTTAATACCCAAACATCACCAGCAGTTGATGTTGTTATTTCTTCTTTTGTAAGACCTTCTATTTTTGATTCTGAAGTTTTAATAGTTGGGGTTAAAACCACCATTATTCCATTTAGATACTGGTTTGTATTATCACTACTATGTGCTATGAATACTTTATTTGTGTCTATTAATGTTGCACTTGTTCTATAAGAAGAACGGTTTGCATTAATTAATGTTGTATCCGTACCAGTTGTTATTGTGCTCCCCGATACTGTACAGACTATTCCATTTAGATAATAGTTTGTATTATCATTACTATGTGCTATAAATACTTTATTTGTGTCTATTAATACTGCATTCACACTAACACTTGAATAATTTGCATTAACTAATGTAGTATCAGAACCTTTTGTTATTGTTGTTCCACTTATAGTACAGACCATTCCCTGTAAATAATAGTTTGTGCTACTACCACTACTATGTGCTATGAATACTTTATTTGTGTCTATTAAACATATTTTACAATAACTATTTGCAGAATAAGATGCAGAAACTAATGTAATATCTGTCCCTGCTGTAATTGTAGTACCCGATATAGTACAGACTATTCCATTTAAATAAGCATTTGTACTATCACTACGGTGTGTTATGAATACTTTGTTTGTGTCTATTAAACATATTTGAGGATAACCATAAGAACTTGTTTGGGATATTAATGTTGTATCAGAACCTTTTGTTATTGTTGTTCCATTTATTGTGCAAATAAAACCGCTCAAATATGAACTAGAATCTCTATGTGCTATAAACACCTTATTTGTATCAATTTTAGCAATATTTGACCCATCATCCATAGAAGAGTATCGAACATTAACTAATGTTGTATCAGAACCTTTTGTTATAGTTGTTCCACTTATCGTACATACTATTCCATTTAGATATCTATTTGTACTATCACTACTATGCGTTATGAATACTTTGTTTGTGTCAATAGTTATTGCGTTTAAATCCACACCCAAATTAGCAGATTGTATAATAGTAGTATCCGTACCAGTTGTTATAGTTGTTCCACTTATCGTACATACTATTCCATTTAAATAATAGTTTGAAGAATTATTTGAATGTGCTATGAATACTTTATTTGTGTCTATTAATACTGCATTTGCATAAAGATAAGAATTTTTTGTTGCAACCAATGTAGTATCAATACCTGTACTCATATTATTAACAAATTCTACAAATGAATTAGCATCTATTGTTGATGTACTTGCTTTATATTGTTCTATTATTCCATTTACTATATCACTTGAACTAACTCGTTTTTTATATACTTTACCTATCATAATACATACACCTTCCCTGCTGTTGTTGTAGTACATTTTGATACTGTTACACCATCTATTTGTGCTGTTGCTGCTGTTATCTTTTTTAAGTTTGCTATTACTCCATTTAAATATCCATTTGTGCTATCACTTTTATGTGCAATAAGTACTTTATTGTCATATACTAATACTGCACTTGCATCAACAGCAGATTGAGTTGTTGATATTAATGTAGTATCAGTACCATGTGTTATTGTAGTACCTGATATTGTACATATTATTCCCTTTAGGTATCTATTTGTTCCATCACTTTGATGAGCTATAAATACTTTGTCTGTATCTATTAAAGCAATACTTGCACCATATGCTGAATAGGCGTATGTATATATTGTAGTATCTGTTCCTGGTGTTATTGTAGAACCTGATATTGTACACACTATTCCATATAGGTAATATGTGGGGCTGGAGTCTGGATATATCTTACCTGAATTATGAGTTATAAATACTTTATTTGTGTCTATAAAACATACTTTTGCACCATTACTTGAATACATAATGCTTCTTAATGTGGTATCAGTACCAGTTGTGATTGTTGTTCCACTTATCGTACATACTATTCCATTTAGATAATAGTTTGAATTACTTTGATGGGCTATAAATACTTTATTTGTGTCTATTAAAGCAATACTTGCAACATTACCTGCATATTGAGTGGATACTAATGTAGTATCTGTTCCTGGTGTTATTGTAGTGCCTGATATTGTACATATAACCCCATTTAGATAATAGTTTGAAGAATTATTTGAATGTGCTATAAATACTTTATTTGTGTCTATTAATACAGGACTTAATATAGTGGCACTATTGGATACATTAACCAAAGTGGTATCTGTTCCTGGTGTTATTGTAGTGCCTGATATTGTACACACTATTCCATTTAGATATTTATTTGTTCCATCACTTGCGTGGGCTATAAATACTTTGTCTGTATCTATTAATACTGCACTTGAACCATTTGCCATATAAGCCGAATCTGAAGTGGATACTAATGTAGTATCTGTTCCTGGTGTTATTGTAGTGCCTGATATTGTACATATAACCCCATTTAGATACTTATTTGTTCCATCACTTTGATGAGCTATAAATACTTTATTATCATCTATTAGTACTGCACCTGCATAGCCACTAGAATTGGCAATAGATGTTAATGAAGTATCAGTATTTGTCCACATATTGTCAACAAACTCTACAAATGTATTTGCGTCTATTGTACTTGTACTTGCTTTATATTGTTCTATTATTCCATTTACAACTTCTATTCCTGGGTTCTTTGCTACATCTACACCACCTAATTGACCATACAACACATCTGGACCTACTGTAAATTCTCCAGTACCTGAATTGGTATAAAATGGATATGGTTCATAAGGTGTCTTTATACTTCCTTTTTCAAGCATTAATTCATTAATAAAACTATCATTTAATTGTAGTCTTATATAGTAAGTATCACTTGGTATTGTTAATGGATAACCAATTAGTGCATTACTTAAATGATTCATATTCTCATCATAATAAAAACATCTAATTGTTAAACCACTTACACTACTACTTGCCATATATTTTTCACTTGGTTCTACTGCTATATATGGTGTGTATGAAATAGTGCCATTTGGAGTTATTGTCTTACCATCACTTTGAGATATAATTCCATGTTGTAATGTACTTGTATCTAACAAATTCTTTCCACTATTTGTTATATCATACATTCCCGGTTTACCATCTGAATTGCGTTTTGCAGGGATAAGATTTCGAACTATAATGTCGGATTCTTTTATTTTCATTGGGTATATTCTGCCAGTTATCAGATTTAGTGCTTCACCCATATTATTAAAAGCACCAAGGTACATATTTTCTGTAGACGTAAATGAACCACGTGTAATTGATATCTTGTTTTCATCAAAAATAATATTATCCATATTTATTTCAATATCGTGTACAATTGATTTATTGTATGATATATTTCCCGTATATTTTCCATCGGAAAATCTACCGTAATACAATCCTAATAGCCCCGTACTACCAATAATCGCACCAAATGTATCATATTCTGGTGCTCCTGACCATCTACAAGAAAACGGAGACTGAGAATTTTTTGTTATATATATTTTTGTTTTTATAGTAGTATTAGTATTTGGTTTTACTCCCGTATCAATATACTGTGTACCACTACTTTGTATGTACTCTACTTCTTGATAAGTGTTTGGTAATCTACTCATATCACACACCTACTTTTATTATATAAGCAGTGCAACTTATTGCTTCTTCTGGTAATTCATCAGTATAAATCTTATATGAACCAGCAAATGTTTCAGTATAAGCACTTCCTGTAAATTTTGCTTGATTTGTTATATCTAAAATTAAATCTACTTTATGATTTGTAGTTACATTTACATTTGTAACTTCATATTCATATAAATCAGTTTCTGAGTTTAACTCCCAGCCACTTGTAGCTAATGTTAAAGCTTCAGCATTTGTCCTTATTTCATCTACTTGTGTTAATAATGGTGATAACTCTGTCCAATGCTCTGCTGTCCAAGACTCTGCTTCTGTGATAGCTGTACTACATTCATACATTTTTGTATCATATCTAACCCTATCACCGATTGCATAAGTTGATGAGCTAGAATATATATCTAATCCTGTTACGATATAGTTCATAGTGTTTGTTAACGCTGATGGTGTTAAAGCAAGGGAATCAGATGTACTTGTGGCACTTGACGATAATTTAGTCATACCATAATAAGTTTTTGTTGCTAATGCTTTTTGTATTGCTACCCAATACGTTCCATCATAAACAAATCCAACTATTTCACCAGGACTCCACATATATATTATTCCTGAAGTTCCACCTTTAATTTGAACCGTTTTTGCACCTGTGCCATTAACATTCAAAGTTGGTGCTCCATTATAAGTTTGAGCGTTATCAAATTTTACAAATATTACTGAACCCGTTTCTAACTTAAAACCTTCGCAAGTAACAACTTTTGCTTGTGTAGAAGCACTCGTAGAAGATGTGCCATACCAAGCCCACTTTACTTCATTACTTAATGTTGTTGCTACATCACTTGCTGTTTGATAACCTGAGTCATTTGTAAATGCACTTACATTTGTTGGTACAGTCGGAATAACTATTCCTAAATCACTTAATGATTTGTTCCCTGTTAATGTTACACTATTTATTTGTGGTCTGTTATTTAACTGGTCATAATCTGCAGTTCCACCACTACTTTCTATAGTAATATTACCAGACCCTAATAATGAATAATTATTTATTGTTTTAATATTAGTACCTGATACTAATGTTTCTTGTTTTCCTCCAAGAGCAGTATTCAATGTTGTTGTATCTGTATAATTAGTTAAGTCATCTACACTTTTAGTAATAAATCCACTATCATTGTTTAAATCACTAACTTTAGTTGGTATTGTAAAACTAACATCTTTATTTGTTACTATAACTGGTGTGCCGTTAATTGTTATTGATTCAATTATGTTTACTTCCGCACCAGTTTCAATACCACTTAATTTAGTAAGTTCCGCAGATGTTATAAATTTATTTGTTTGACTGGTATCATCCACTAAATCACTATCTAATTTATTATTAGAAGTAATTTCTGTTTGTAGTCCACTAACTAAGTCTGCTACACTAAATTCTATTGTACTTCCACTCTCTAATGTTAATATTATTTTCTTAGTTTCACTATCATACCCACCATTCACTACAACACTTTCTAATGGTAAATCAATAGTTCCTGTGCTTAGAACAGTACCAACTGAGTTTTTTAAACTAACTGTAACCACATAAGTAGATTCATTAATATCAAGACTTAGAGAAGCACCTAAAGCACTTAGTAAATCTGCATCTTGGTCATCTACATAGCCTTTAAGGTCTGCTATCTCACCATCAGTATAATCTTTTAAATCAGAATCAGCACTATCTATATACCTCTTTACTTGTCTAGAACTTGGGAACTTATTATCATCATCTGATAATGAACTATCACTATAGGTGGATAGGGTAGCCCCTTGTAATTGAGAGGCATTACCCACCATAATAGTACCATCTTCTATTTTTTGTATATCTTCATAGTTAGCATTTATTCCTGCTTTAACCACAGACTCAAGTTCATTCATATCTTCTGCTAATATAACTTCACCAGGTCTGTGAGAAGCTGTTAAATACTTATTGTCTATTCTTTCATTCATATAATTTACCTCCTATTCCTTAACCTTTCCTAATTTGCATACCATTCCAATACTTTCTAATTCCATATTGTCAGAGCTTTTTCCATAGAATTTCAATGAGAAGTTCTTACCCTTTGCTGGTATTGCAAATTTTCTCATTTGGTAAATTTGTTCTCCATATCTACCCTTATTTAGTTGTACTAGGTTTAGTCTAGAATCACTAGCATCTATTAGTAAGTTCTCATCTGGAACATAATCATAAACAACTGAGCCATTACTATCTATAGATGTTATATAACTCCCTGTGTTATTGATTCTAAGATTATCGCAGTAAACTTCAAAGAATAATCCACTATAATTATATCCACCTATTAACTTTAAGAATATCTTTTTCAATTTCTTTATATGTTGTGGATATGCTAAGTTATAAGCTTTAGTTTCTAACATAATATCCATAGGTTCACCAAACTCATCATAAGTTGTATCATACTCAAATATACTAGGAGAATATACAATCGCATGGTCTGTTTTTGCTGTCTTTAATGAGAAACTATATAATGTACCATTAAATAATCCTACACCTGGAGTATTACTTCTACCTATAAAATTACTTTCCCTATTAATATTACTAATACTATTATACTCTGAATATGTGCTATCTGTCAAAACTACAGTACCATCTACACTTAATTGTATTGTATAGCCATTTCCATTATCTATAGCTGAATATTCATAAATATGTCTTTCAGTTAAATCCACATTTTTAGAACCTATTTTAAATCTTTTTCCACTAGCTCCTGTTGACTCTAATTGATAAGATAAGTTACTTATAACTCCATTAATACTACATTTCTTATTACCAGAACCTGTAGTGTCATAACTCTTAGCAAAATCAAATACTGCTGTTAAATCTGATGGATTATTACATTTCATATCTACTGTCACTATAAACCCATTTTCAAATGGTATACTAGCAGGAAGTGTTGGTATTTGTATATATCCACCATTAAATTGACACCCTGTATTTGTAACCCAAGTTGTATTATTTAATGTAGCAAGAATATTATTAGCTGTATCATACACAGCATTTCCTGAACCTGCATTAAACACGTAACTTAATAAAGTATCAGAATTATCATATATATTTAATGTTTTTATTTCTCCATTGAAATGACTTGATAAATCTTTATTATTACCTACATAGTTAATATCTCTAAGCAAATATGTAATAGTTAAATTACCAGTACATGTGGTTCCATCTACAAGTTTGCCATCTTTATATATTGCAAATGTGGAACTATCTAAAGCTTTAAACAACCATGTATGGTCTCCACTAAATCCTACATTATCTGGACTTGTTACTACTAGACTATTTCCTGAACTTGTTATTGTAAACACTAACCTATCATTTGCAGCGTCATAAGTAAGTGTTGTAGTACCGTCTATATCTAATATTCTTGTAATTACAACCTCACCACTTCCAGAAAGTGATATAGCTGTTGTAGTTGTATAAGTACTTTGTGTTAACTTTGGTAAACTTATACTATGCTCAGCAGTACTAATACTTGAATAATATGTTCCATTAATATTGGCTGCTATATTATAACTAGCTTTAATAATTGCTGAGTATGAACCTGTATAATCTATATAAATGGACTTAGAACTTGTAGTACTATATGCAGTATGAGTACCTGTTCCTGTTGCCCAATTATTCTTTGGCATTGAGAATGTTAGGCTTTCACCATCAACCTTTATAGTTATTTTACCTGCATTATTTGTTAAGCCCCCAGACCATACTAATGCCACATCTGAGAAGGTTAATTCACACCCCTCACCGTCTGGTACTGCAGCCCATGAATATTTTATATAAGCATAGGATAATTGAGTTGTAACAACCTTTTTACTACCACTCTTTTCATCCCCACTATACTCAGTACGTGTTGTATTATAACTAGAACTAAAATTCAATGTCCATGTATTTATGTAATCTACTGAACCACTAACACTTATAATTCCTGTTTTTAATACAAGTTCTGTAGCACCAGAAGCAAATGAGAATGTTACATTATTAGCAGAAAATAAGACATTTCCATTAGCATCTCTAACAGAGTAACTACAGGTATTGTTTAAATTAGCTGATAAACTGGTTCTATGTAGTTTTAATGTATATTCTATATCTGTCATTCCTGTAGAACGATTAGGAGTTGCTACATATCCAAGTGAAGTATAATGACTATAAACTGTATTAGATGTTATAGTTCCCCTTGATGGAACACTTCCAGATGAACTACTGCTTTGACTAAAATCTAATATAGTACAACTACTTGGATTAGTAGTATCTAATTCCATTTCTACATTTATTCCACCATCAATTTGTGTATTTAATGTCCCAAGGGTAATATTGGAATTAGAACTAGAGAAGCTAACTCCCTCACCTGGTGAACATAAAATATTGCCCATTAATTTACCATTATAACCATTCTCTGTTTCATCTTCGATTGTCCCACTTTGATTTCTTGTAAAATCATATTCTAAAACATCTTCTTCATCATCAAAAGTAGACCTATCTGGGAATGTAACAAATGTCTCTATTGCGTTATCTACAGTAAATAAGAATGTTGGCTTATAAGTAAACCTTCCTGTAGTAAATGCCTTTAATTCATAATTATAAGATAACACATCTATATTGTTCTCAGCAGCATAATCTCCTTCTTCATAAGAAGTATTATAAAATAACATATATTTATCTTTATATCTTAATGCTACTGCTTTATCACTAATTCCATTATATCTAATAGCTGGTTCATCTAATTGTCCTATATAGTAAGTAAAATTACTTGTTAAAGTCTTTACTTTATCATCAAGTTCTTTAACATTTTCAAATGTTACAGCACTTGTATTTGTACTATATGAATAATTACTTGTAAGCATATATAATCCTCTATTACTTGCAAAATATAATACATTTTCAATAGGAACAACTGTATCTCCAGCACAACAACCTAAACTATCATTTAATAGTGTTATACTAAAATCTGTTGATGTAAAATCTTGACCTTGCATTTTATATATTTTATATTTAGTAAATATCACATATACATTTCTGAAAAATGCTATTTTTACTATTTCATCCATTGGTTCTAGTGGTAATTCAATATAGTTATAGTTAGGAACATAACTGAAATTATTTACATCACTAAACCACAATGTATTACCTTTATAATATAAAGCTCTTGAATAAAACTCTATCATTCTATAATCTTCTAAAGATAATTGTTCTACTGATTTAGATTCAGCATCAACCTGTCCTAAAGTATAATAATCATAGTATGGGTCTATACTTGCTCCAGTTTTTGTTATTTTAAATTGTACATAGTTATCTGGGATTGTTGCAACACTTACTGTATACACAGCTAAAGACCCAGCTGCTGATAGTTGACTATCATAAGCAAATGTAGCATTTACTGTTTGAGAATAGTCTGTATCACTTGTACCACATTTAATCTCTATACTAAACGTATCTGCTGGAGTTGAAGCAGTGGTTCCTGTATATATTATAGCTATTTTGAAACTATTATCATAAGGAACACTCATAACTGGTTTATTATCACTTGTTAATAAAAACATACCTTGAATACTATCTGTACTCAATCCTAAACTGTCTACCCAATATAATGGGGTTTTTGTATTATCTCCTCCTAATACATTGAATCCAACATGTCTAATCTCCAAACCTGTTGGCTTATAAGCATCATTTGTTACTGTATAAGTTGAGTGTTCTGAATCATACTCATAAAATCCACTATAAGAAAATGCAGACCCTAATGCTTGAGCTGTTCTATCATAAGTAACTAACCCTTTATCATTTTGTATAAAGTATATTTTATTGTAATACTCTAATGTATCCACATTTACTAAATTTCTATTCCATGGAAATACAACAGCCAATATAGTTTTTTCATAAGTTACTTCTATTGTTTCTGTATCACTACCCTCTATTAATGGTGGTAATGTTACCTTATATCTCCATGCTGTTGAATTAGAATTTTCTATATTTGTTGTTATAATTAATAACTCAAATGTATTATTCTGAAATCCATACATCTCTTGATATTTTCTATAAGCCTTCTCACCACTAAATGCTGATAAGTTTCTAAAACAGTTATTATCATTGGTTAATAACTTCATATAAACTATATTATCATTAGTTTCCTCTGGATTAGGGTAATTATCAGATTTTAATTTAACTACAGGAACGTTTGCTGAAGGGATAAGTTCACTAAATATTTGTGATAAAGCACTTAATTTACCAAAACCTTTTCTTTTTGCTAAACATCCTCTTTTATCTAAATCAAAATTGACTATTTGTCTAAATTCTCCTCTTTGTGAAGCATCATCACTATATTCGGTATTAATGCCTCCATATAAGTCATCTATAAGGTAGAATAGCTTATTCTCACTATTCCCCCTAAAACGTTGATAAGTCCCCATTTATATCACCTTCTTAATAACTTCCACCATTACCTTGGTCGCCAAACCATCCAACATTAATGGCATTTGAAGTATTTATTGCATATACTCCACCAAATCCATCATCAATTATATAGTCTGGATTAACACCATTAGTTTCATCACCATTTATATACATATTTACTAAAGTTCCTAAAGCATCTTTAAATTCTTCCAACCATCTATAAAATTCTTCTAAATATCTATCTGCTTCATTTAAAGATGTATCATTCATCTTAATAGTCCATGCAATATATGGGTCAAATAAAATTCTCATCCACCTACTAGGAATATCTGTATACTCCTCATCAATTTCACTTATGTAACTAAATAAAGTACCACAATGTCCATTTATTATGGAAATTGCTTTATTTGTTGCATCAATATATTGTTCATCTTCAATACTTTCATCTGTTTCAAAATCTACATTGTCAATAAGTTCCTTTAGGGTCATTCTTAACACCTACTTTCTTCTCTTAAATTATACCAAATAAAAAGACATTTTTCAATGTCTTTAAGATAGCTCTACTGTTTCATCCTTAGGGGTATTTGCATCTGCTGTTTTTAAGATTTTTTCTTGAATCTTATTAGCAATAAATCTAGGGAATTGTTGTGGAGTTCCATCAAACTTAACTGTTACTGGAATACCATTATAATAGAAACTATAAGTACTACCAAAAATATTAGCATACATCTTTGATGGAGTGATAGTAACAACAGGTTCACTCTTACATCTAGTTAGCATGTGAGTTCTTTTTTCTTGTGCATAAATTCTTTCGCTTTCTCTTAATGCTAATTCTGCATTTGCACTTGCAGCAGTTTTAACTGCTTGAGCAGCTGCAGCTTCTAATTTTCTTTCCTCGTAAGAAGAATCTTTTTTCTCAAATATTTTAGTTTCTACACTTGTCTTTTTAACAGGTTCTTTAACTGTTTCTATTTTTTCCTCTTTAACAACAGGAGTTTTTTCAACATCTTTATTTGCCATAAAAATATACCATCCTTTCTTAATCTATTATATCAATTAAACGATATTTTTTCAAGTCCTCAGGGTTCTTAAAATTTTCTAAACGAATAGCATTTTCTAAGCTTGTAGTCCAAATTTCATTGTATTTTCTCTGTTTACCTGCTTCACAATCCCAAAATCCATCTACAATCTTACATTGAACTCGTACCATATCATCTTTTCCGTAAGTACTATCACCTGGAGCTAAGAATTTATCCCAAGAATCTTTTGGTGGTGTGTGCTTAAATGGTTTTACATCTTTTTCAAAGATTTGTTTAACCACATCTTTAATATTTGAACAATCGTATTCTAATTTAACTCTCATATTATCATCAACATTTAACTCTTCCATAACACTTAATGGGGTTGTAATAACAGGAACTCCATATCCTAATGCCTCATTTACTGTATAACAGAATGTTTCCATATCATCTGACACCTGTATTACCCAATCAGCCATAGCTATATAAGGTCTAACATCCACCCTAGGTTTCATTAATACCACGTTAGGAGAGTTTAAATTAACATTAATATTGGGATTAGTAAATATCAAAAATAAGTAATTTCTACCATTTTCTGCACAATACTCATCCAATGCTTCTATTAGTTTTAATGTTCTTCCACCACCTTTAACAACATCATCTAATCTACATGCAGTAACTAAAATTGGTACTTTATCAACTTTTTCTAAAGATAAAGGGTCATAACAAGTTGAAACTTTTATATCCTTTTTTAATTTCTTACCATAATCAACCAACATTTTAGAAGCATAATCTGAAACTCCCATATAATGTGTAAATTTTGGGTTCTCTATTGGTGGTTTAACTCCTAACACTTGATAAATAGCATGAGAAATAAACCAATATTCCTTAGCATCTACATCATTTATCATATCATCATTGAAGTTAAAAAATGCCTTTTCACATTTAACAACAACACCTGGGATATGTTTTTTACACCTTACAAATCTTTGTAATCTCTGTATTTGTCCAATATCTGCTTCATCATAATAAACAGTTATATCCCAATCTTTATACTTCTTAGCAACCTCATATAAAAATTGTTCCGTACCCCCTATTTTATTGATACTTTTAAAATAAAATATATTTTTCAAATTTCCATCACCTATTCTAATTATAATAAAAAACCACCCTTTTTACAAGAGTGGTTTATTTTATCATTAAGCACTAATGTTAGTTTGACTAGCAGCTTTACCCCAAGTATCGTTAGTGTCATCATATAATGCAATATCATATCCTGAACAACTATAGATAGCAGTTATTGTCATTGGGTCTATAATCTTAGCACCAGTCCATAATTTGTAACCAAAAGTTGCCTTTTGTGCTAGTGGGTCAGCTTTATCAGCAGTAAATCCTGTATCATAGAATTTAACATCTTGACCACCTAGTTTTAATACCATGTAAGGTTCATAACCTAAGCAATAAGAAGTGTATACATTGTAATTACCTGAGTTCTTTGCTACTGGACAAATTAATGATTCAGCAAAAGCCATTCCAAATACTTCATAACTCATTAATGTACCTTTCTTAATTGGTGTATTATCATTTCCTGGAACCATAATTTTGTTAAGTAATACAGCATCATCTAGTAAATCTTGCATTACATTTGGATGCATTACTACAACAAATTTTCCATTATATTTCTTATGTCCTTTTCTATTAGCATTTTTCATTCCTAATGCTACTATTCTACAATCTTGGAATTTTAAGATGTCTGAACTATCAAGGTCATCAACATCATCATTTCCTGTTCCAACAAAGTATTCAGAAGCATCTGTAAATGAAGCTAATACGTTTCTTTCGATTACTTCAGCAGCATGTCTTGCTAATTCTGGTTGATAAATAGTTTTGATATTATCAAAGTGAATATCAGCAGCTACATCTGTTTCTTCCATTAAAGCACCATATTGGTTAATTGTACCAGATACTTTATGTCCTTCTGGTTTTAATGCAGCAGGAGTTTTACCTTCAATTAATTGATGGTCTCCAACTGGTAAATGGTTATATCTTCTAACTGTAAATGTTTTTGTTCCTAAATTTTTAGGTAAATTTTGTTCAACACCTAAAGTAGTAAATACAAAGTTTTCCTTTTCTAATTTAATCATTTCTAAAATTCTTTTAGAAAAATATTCTGTTACTGAAAGCCCATTTCTTTGTAACACAGCCAAAGTAGTTTCAGCTGGTGTACTATAAGCATTATATGTAATTTCAGCCATTTTAATCACTTATTCCTTTCTCTTATAGGAAGTTATCTTCCTTATATTTTTTCATTTCTTTAGCAATTATATCATCTAAACTAACTCCAGTATCAGTTCCACTATCATTAGCAGGGCTATCTGAAACAGAATTAACCTTTTCAATAGCCTTTATCTGCTTTTGTTCAACTGATGTTTTAACATAGTCAGATAATATACCTTTTAATAAAGGTTTAACATTAGGTAATTCTAAGACTTGGTTTAGTTGTGTGTAACCATTATCTATTAATCTTTGGAATATAATGTCTTTTCCATCTTCTCCAAGACCTAATTCTTTACTAATATCTTCAACAGCATTATTAAATTCTTCAGCCTTGATATTAAGTTCCCTTGTTTCTTGTTCCTTTTCCAACTGTCTAATTCTTTCTCTTTGTTCACTTAGTTCTTTGTACATAACAGGGTCAACCCCCTTATTTGTAGCTTCTTTCTCTAACTGAGCATCTCTTAAAGCTTTCTTGAAAGCATCACTATCAGTGTACCCATAATAACCAGCAAGTTCCTTTAAGAAAGTACTATCACTTTCATATTGTTCACTTTGCTTCCTGTAGTTATCTCTCTCTTCTCTAAGAGCTTTAAAAGAATAAGATTGTTGTTCATCTTTTGTAGGTTTACTTTCCACAGGTTTAACTTCTTGAGTTTCAGGTTCAGCAGGTTCTTCCTCCTTAATTTCAGCAGGTGTTTCTTCAGCAGCAACCTCAGTATCTGGTTCTTGAGATTCCTCAGCAACTCCAGGTTCTTCACTTACTTCTTCTGTAACACTTTCTTCCTTTAAATTAGAATATTCTGCATCTAACATCTTATCAATATCATCTATACTATTCAACTCTGGCATAATCGTTCCTCTTTCCTAACACATACTTATTTTACTTTGCTATGGTACAAAGTGGTTTAATACTCATATTTATTTCTCTTTGCTATGGTACAAAGTGATTATGTTCATCACTATAATTATAAAACAAAACATTTATTTTGTAAAGAGCAAAATAAAAGGATGTTTAACACATCCTTTACATCATTACATCTTCTGGAGCTATTTCTCCATTCATTATCTGTTGAGCAGCATTTATAGCATCAGGGGAAGCATTTATTCCACTATTTTGTAAAGTATTAGCTTGAGCTTGTTGTTGCATTTGTGCCATTTGTTCTTGTTGTGCCATCATTTGCTCTTGTTGTTGTAGTTGTGCTTCAAAATTTTGCTCTATTGTATCTAATAACTGGTCTAATGCTGGAGTTTCCTCAGCAGAAGCTATTACTTCACTAATTGCAGCAGTTACTAATTCTTGGTCTATACCTTGCTCATTAGATATAGCAATTAACTCTTCTATAGTCTCAGCCTTTTCTTGTGCATCTTGTTTTGAAAGTGTATTAAATCTTCTAAGTATTTCATCTTTATTCTCTATATCTGAATTTCTAACTATATCAGCAACTGTTATAGTCTTTATAGGTGTATCATATTGTCTTTCCATCTGGAATAAATCCATAAGCTCTTTCTTTTGAGCTTGTTTACTATATGGTGTCTTTTTATCTAACTCAATATAATACTTATAAGACATATCTTTGAACACCTCTTCTTCTGGAACTTGGAACTCAGTAAATTCATAGTTTCCATCTTCATTCTTTCCATCATAAGCAGTTAATAATTGTCCTGAATATAGTGTAATTATATATTCAATTAGAATATTTGTTATATCTTCTACAAATTCAGCAATATTATTTGTAATATTTATTTCTATTACTTTTGCTCTTTCTATTGCTAACTCTGTACCATTACTTGTATTACCAGCAGTACCAATATCTCCTAAGAATTGGTTAGTATTTCCACTTATTTCTTTAATTTTTAACTCATAATCTGTCTTAATATTAAGAATATCTTGATTAATTCTAGGTGGTGTAACTGGTTTGATAGCATTTTCTAAGTCCCCATTAATGGCATATACAACACCTGGAGCTCCATTAGTTTTTGCTAAAACTTTAGGGTCAATACCACAACCCTTTCTTACCATTAAGCTAGGAGCTGCATAAGCAATAGCAGTATTGGTGATAGCACTTTCTATTGAGCATATTGCTTTTTGTAGACTAAGTAAATCATCCATTAGAGATAAACCATAACAACTTTGTGCTGCTTTTACCCATCTAAATTGTGCAATAGGTATTTGTTTAAGACTTAATTCCTTTTCATTTACAATGATACCATTTATAAGTGTAACTCTCTTAACTTTACCCTTTGTTTTACCATAATAAGTTAATTCTGTCCAAACATCCTCTTGCTGTGTACTGTAATCATTATCATAATAAATTTCCCCTCTTTCTGATGGAGACATACTAGAACCTGAGTTTTCAAATGCTCTTAATTTAGGATATTTACTCATAGCAATCTCTTTTTGGATTCTACCTGCTATAAATATATAATTAGCATCTGAAAATTTCCTAACTGTTGGGTCAATAAATACAGCACTAGGCTCATAAGTTTTAACTTTTAATGCACCTAATCTTTTATTATTTTTACCACCAACTGTTTCATCTTTATCTACATAAATATGTATATAAGCTTCTCTCACAACAGCACCTTTTGCAGTACAATCTCTTATATACTTATCTATGTCTAATCTTCTCCACTCCCTTTTATATAGTTCATTTAAAATTTCGACAGGTTCTACATCATCTTTTGATAAAGGCAATAACTCACCTTCATAATCGTTAGCCCATAAAGAAGATAATCTATTTTCTATTGCAACTTTAGCATAAGGGGTATTCATATTTACTATCCAAGGTTGTTCTGTTTTGTACCTTGCAAGTAAATGTTGATTTCCTTGGAAGAAAGCCATATTTTCAGCATAAGATTCCATTCTGGAAGAATTAAAATTTCTCGCTTTTTCAAATAGCTTTAAATATTTCTTTGATTTATCTTTTTCCATATCAATATCATAAATTTCTACTTCTTTTTCTTTCTTAGCCATTACTTATCCTCCTTACTAATGTTACTTTGTATATAATTTTGTACTACCTTATTACATCCATCTAAATAAATACCATCATTATCGTTTTCAACTTTTAATACAGCAATTTCATCTTTAAGTTCTTTGAGCTTAATATCAAAATTTGCCTCAATATCCTTAATGTCAGCTTGTAGTTGAATCACTAATTTAGATAGTTCTTCATTACTCATTAATCATACCTCCATTCATATCATACATTCCAAATCCATAAACCCCACCATTTTCATCTAAGTCTACATCATCTTGTATTAAACTAACTCTAGTAGAAATATCTGTACCAATATTTAGTTTTCCTATATAACAATCTCTTAAATTATCTGGAAGCCCCATACATAAATACCTTAAGGCATCCATCAAATGGTTTTTTCTGTCCACTGGAACATCTTTTGACTCCCCAGACTTATCACTTTTCCACTTATAATTTTGAGCTTCCTCTTTCATATTAACACAATTTATAAATATCTTCAATTTTCCCCTATACATAAGGTCTCGTACTCGTTCAATTCCATCAAGTATATTGTTATTAGCTTCTTCTAACCATATCCCACACCTACCGTAGAATACATCCCTATAACTAACTCCATCTCTATCATTCTTATTTCTTACTGATGGGTCAGCTTGTACTTGTTTATACAATGGAAGCATATTTCCTTTTTCATCCGTCATTTTTTCTTTTACTTGATGAGCATGATATGTGATAGGTTTCTCATTTACATAATATTCATCATAGATATAGCACACACCCTCTGGAGATATTGCTCCACAAGCTAAGCAAGTTTCATCAGCCCAACCTTTATCAAATCCATATATCCTTAACCAATCATTTGGTATTGGGAATGGGTCTATTAAGCAATCACTAAATTCTGGATATACTACACCTTCTTTAACCTCTAAATAACAATATATGTATTTTCTTCCTTTTGTTCAATAGAGTTCGTTAGACTCTACCAGATTAATCAACATACTTAAATATATAACCATTACCTGTTTTTCTATTACCTCTACAGATTTCAGAGATATGTGTACAACCAGTATTAGCACTTGCCTGTTTAGTTGTACTATATATTTTTATTAAATTACCACTTAAATCATATTGAGCAACTTTTCTATTTGTTGTCATATTTTCATGGTTATCTTGTGGTGTACACCAACGAAGATTATCAATATGATTATTTGTTTTATCATGGTCTATATGGTCTATATGATATTTACCCTCTATCTTTGGGATAAAAACCTCAGCAACTAGTCTATGAACACTATAAGTTTTGCCTTTAGCATCTTTATATAACATAACCTGAACATACCCATTTTTCTTATTAATAAATGTTTTCTTAATACCAGGTTTAACTCGTTCTCTTTTACTAGTTTTTACTCTACCATAATTACTTATTTGATATAATCCCTCATAATTAGGAATGTCCTTAAATATTTCCTTCACAATATCAACTCCTAATTGGATTATACTATACACTATATTGTATGTCAATTAACCATCTATATGTTTCCATATAGAGCAGACTATATCTTATACCTATTTAGGTACCACCGTACTTCCACCCACTTGGGTGTACTCTCTTACGAGATAGTCGTTGAACCTTCCTATTTCTAGGCTCGGCTGCTGATTGCCCTCAATCACACTTGTTAGGGTTTCCCAGCAATTCTCGGTGTTTTCATTTATACTTTACAGCATAATGGGACTATTTTATTAATCCATTTATCAGTTTTACCTACACAAGTATCTTCTATGAAACCACTTGGTAAGTATATATTATCTGGTGAGGCGGATAAGAAAGAGTGATATGCTTTCTCCGCCTTCTTGGTTCGCAATTTACTATATCCTTCAGCATCAACATGCTTACTAGCATATATCTTAGAAGAACGAAGTAAGAACTCATCTCTTATCCAGCCCTCCTCAGGATTCGACTCTACAATACCCATAAATCTGTGTTCTATTTCTTTACCTGTTCTATCTTTAATTATTGCTGCCCTATTTCTTAAACGAGTTTGTAATTGTGTAAATATCCTATAATCTACACCACTTGCTTCTACTATCCAGAAAGCAGTTAAGTTTAATGACCTAATCTTCTCTTCATCATCTGAAGCATATATTATAATCTCGTGACCATTAGTTAAGGTATATTTTGGTAATGGGGTTTTAGTTTGTTTAGATATGAACCAAGGTGGTAAAAACTTTTCCAATTCTGGTAAAACTGCCTCTCTTATTTGTTGTAAAGTCTGTGCAGTAACTAAAGTTCTACCATTTGGTATAGAAAGTGCATGACTTGCTACCTCGAAGGCATCCATTGTGGTTTTTCCACTTCCGAACCCACCTATATTTAATCTAAACTTAGCTTTACTTTCATGGAAAGCCACTTGATGTGGGGCTGGTTTATAGTCTATTAATGTTGCTGAACAGGCATCACATTTGCCATAGAACACATTATCATGGACTTTAATTTCTCCACCACATAATGGGCATCTATATACTTTTGCAGCACTCTCTTCATCATATCTCAATAATGTTAAATAATCCAATTTCATTTAGTACCACTTCCATTAAGCTTATTCCCTATATCTACAAGACTCCCTTCTCTTGGATAATTATAATGAGTTAGGGTAATATCAGTAAAATATTCTGTAGGTTCTTTTTCTAATAATTTCTTGTAAAAACGAAAATCCTCAGCAAATTTAGCATCTGGAAATCTAACATTCCCTATAAAACTTCTTTTTATAGCTTTAGTTGTACCACAAAATAAACATTTAGTATCTTCATTGAGTCTCCATATACAACCATCATTGACTTGAAGATTATAATATACCATATCATAGTCCCCTAGACAATCTACAAACTCATCCCATTTATCTGTATACAAATAATCATCACTATCTAAAAAGAAGATATATTTACCTGTTGCTGTCTCTATTCCTTTATTTCTAGAGTATCCTGGGTTTTTGTTTACACCGTTAGCTAATACTATTAAATCTAATTTATCAGAAGTATCATAATTGGTTATGACATCCCAAGTATTATCAGTAGAACCGTCATCAATAACTATTACTTCTATATCATCCCTTCTTGGAATACTGTCTAAAGCCTTTACAATAAGTTTTTCTTGATTATATACAGGGATTATTATACTTACTTTTTTCACACAACCACCTATATTTCCTCTAATTCCTTCTTTTCAGGAACTCTAATGAGTACTATATTAGCATTATTTATCTTTATAGCACCCTCTTGAGCAGCTTTTTTAATTGCTACTGCTCCTTTATCACCTTCCATAAGCCCCGCATCTGCGATATTACTGATTTTTTCATCTCTAAAGCTCTTTATGTACTTATATACTACTGGGTAATTTAAAAAATCTTTCCATTCATCTATAGAAATAAATGGATTTAGTTCATTCATATCAATACTTGTTCTATTGATATTGTTTTTGAAATCTTCTAAGAAGAATTTAGCCATACCAATATAGCTAAGTTGCTTATCTTTATCTTGCTTAAGCTTTTCATCATCCCATAAAAGTGTAATTAACTTACTTTCAGGTTTATTTTCAGAAGATTTTTTGGTTTCCATATCTTAGCCTCCAATCTAGTTAAATTATACTACAAATCAACAAAAAAGGAAAGTACAAGACTTTCCAAAAGTTGAATGGATATTTGATATGGTATCCAAATAGGCTGTACTACCCTATACAACCACTTTAATTATATTACATTTTGACAAATAAATCAATAAAAAAGACACTATTGTGTCTTTTATTAGGTGAATAAATAAAAAGTTATGAAACACAATGGGAAAACAGTGGGATAACAAAAAATCAATCACCTAATTATATTAATTATAAATCAAAATTAGTAGATTGTCCACTATTTCTCAATATTGTCTTTATAATTTCTAAATTTATTAAATAGTGGTAGTCATCTATTTCTTTTACAATAGCTTCATCAAGCTGGCTCTCTAATTTTGGGTATCTTTTTGTAAATTTATACCACTTTTTCATAGAAATTATTTTTAACTGTCTTGCTCCCAATTTATCTTCCCTCCTTTATTATATTATACCACAAAAAATAAGGGTTTCTACCCTTATTTTACAATCCATGCGTCCTCGGCTACTCGTTGCCTACAGTCAAAACTGTCATAAATTACACCATAACGAGAACAAACAATATGACCATTCATAGTTATTAATAGTATTTTATCAGGGTAAGCCCCTGCAACTTCTCCTACTGTATGTGGTAAATAATCCACTCTTCTATAATTACTATCTAAATACCATCTAATAAACTCTCTATCGTCCATCATAGTCCCCTGAGCTTGTGCTATATCACTCATCATATCATAAGTATAATCCCAACTTTTGCCGATTGCACAAGAAATTGCCCTTACACTACAATCGTTCACAAAATTCCCTTTGGAATTTGCATTATAGAATTTATACACTACATCTCACTTACTTTTCTGACATACTTATCTATTAAATTTATTTCTTCTTGTGAACCTGCTTCTTCTTTTAACATCTTAACAAAATCCACCATACATTCTAACATATATTCTAAAGATTTCATACTATCTTCTTTGGCACCATAGTTACCTCTTCTGTTGTATTCTTCTCTACTATCAGAATATGCCATATAATTTCCATACATATCTTCCATAGCACCTTCAGATTCATGCCCTGTATATCTACCTCTGCTATCTCTACCTCTTCTACCATAAGCATCTCTTCCATAAGAGCCTCTTCCATAATCCATATATCTCATGCTTTCTTCCTCCTTTACATCTTTGTGGATATCAACAAGTTTATCTAGATAATCTAAATTACTTGATTGAATACCCTCATCAAGAATATTATTTATTAATTTTTCAGTTTCTTCCAATAATCTATGTTTCATATTTACCTCCTTTCAAGAGTTCTATTATTTCTTCGTTCTGCTCAATAATCTTTTTAAGATATTTCTCATCTTGAGTTTGTAATTCCTGCATCAAATCACTATTGTTATAATCTTGGAATAATATTTGTAGGCTTAATGCTTGTAAAACCAAAGATAAATTATCTACAAGACTCTTATTAAGCATATCTCTTTATACTGATATTTGCATTTTTAACAATAGGTATTTCTGTATCAGTTGTTGTAGTATCATAAGTAATTGTTGGAACACTATTAACTGTTATTGTTACACTGCCTCTACCACACACTCTTACATACTTAGTAAAAGAAACGTTAGTATACTCTCCAGCTGTTGCAACAATAGCATCTACTTCAGCTCCATTAAGCTTTACTCCATCTGCAAATAACCCTAATCCAACCATTCCAACAGTTGCACTTGTAACATTAGCATTGAAGTTAATCTCATATATACCTCCTGCAACTATATTAAATGTAGCACTACCTTCATTGTGGTTTAACCAACCATTAAAACAGTTAGCACTTTGAGTTCTTAAATCTGTATCTGCAAATGTTATTGGGGCAGTATTGGAAGTTAAAGTTAATTCATTTTCATTAACTGATTGTATCATTTATAATTCTCCTTTCTTTTGCACATTATTTTAAATATTTAGTGCATTTTTAATAAAAAAGAGTAGGACTTGCCCACTCTTTGTGAATTTTAGCAAGTTCTCTATTGAGATTGTCTTATTGACATTATGCTAGATAATTGTATTTCCATACCAGTTAGAACCATAGAAACCACTATATAATGATTGATATGGACTAGATACTAGATAACTAGGTACTGGATAAGGTCTTACTTGGTTTACTATTGATGTTCCTATACCATTAGCAGTAATAGTATTCTTTAAGTCATTAACTTGGCTTCTTAAATCATCTATAGTGTTTTGGTTCATAGCATCAAGAATCTTTTGTGTATTCTCAATTCCTTGAGCTCTTAATGTGCAGCAACATTCATCCATTTTAGCTTGTGCTTGTAAAGCAGTAGTTAAAAGGTTAGTATTTAATTCATTAGTTTGAGTTAAAATATCTCTTTGAGTATTATTTGATGAACTCAATATAGAATTTTGAATACCCATATTTCCTGTTAAAATATCGCTTCTAACATTACATAAATTTGTTGCAGCATCTGAAAAACCATTAGATAATGCAGTTAATACTGATTGAGTTCCACTTGTTACATCTCTTTGTGTAAATTCACTAGAAATATAGTCAGTAGTAGCAAGGTTATTATAACCATTACCACCAAATCCACCCCAACCATTATTACCAAATAATAATGCTAAAAGTACTAAAGCCCAAATACCATCTCCACCGAAGGCATTACCAAAAGCACCACCATTATACATTGGATAAGCAAAACCATTATTTGTTGCTAGGTCAACTGTAGGAACTATTCCTTGACTTCCATTCATGATAATTCTCCTTTCTATTTCTATATCAAATGCTATTTAGCATTGACACCATAATTATTTATCATATTATTCCACTCTTTTTGCTGTTGTGGAGTGAACCCACCTATCACCTTATTTAAATACTCTTGTGGATTCTCATTATTTTGTCTTGCTTGTTGAAACTGCTGAAGAGCTTGAGGATTTACCCTCTTCAACTGCTGCTCCAACTGATTCATCATTCCCTGTGGAATCTGCTTCAACTTTTGATTCATCATCATTTGCAATATGTTGTTCATTTACAGCCATCCCTTTCTTTAACTCATCTATTTGTGCCTGTAAAAGTTCTATTTGTATATCCTTTTCATCTTTAGGCACTATCTCCTTTAACTCATACACTCTAATATCCCCTTTAGCACTCTTTATCCAAACTACACCCATGTCTCTACTAAAAAATGGTGTATCTCCAATAACCATATTTTTCTGAACCTGCTCTATAGAGTCTGCAAATTTTATAACATCATAATTATTTGGGGCAAGTTGAAAATTTTGCGTTAGATTTGTGGGTTGACTAACAGGTATTTGTTGTAATTGAGTCTTTTGCCTTTCTAATTCAGCCATTTGACTATTAATCCTATCTAATGCTGCTTGAGGATTATAATTGTTCATATAGGGGTTACCAATCATATTAATCCGCCTTCCTATAAACCTTGTTTATATATCTATCAAGGTCATCAATTTTATATAAAAGTATATTATCTTCTTCAGGGTCTTTATCTATCTCATTAAAAGTTGCTAATAAATGAGCAAGTCCTAATACTAGATTCTTTACCTCTAAAGTGTCTGTACTATAAACTACTGTTAAATCTTTCATCATACCACTTCCGTTTCTTACTTATATTTTCCCATAAAAAAGAAAGATGAGTTTATCATCTTTCTATCAAGTTTCTATCAAAAAAAAAAATGAGGGCATAAAGCCCTCTTGAAAGGAGAAAACACTTCGATTAAGGTTAACTTATCATTTTTCTTATCTTTTGTCTTACTCTTTTCTTGATTCTATCTATAGTAGCAGTTGATACCCCTAAGTCCATAGCCATTTTGACAGTTGTATCATCTGTTAATACCATCTTATCAAAAACTTGTAATTCTAAACCCTTCCAGATAATATTATCCCTAAACCATTTATACTCATCTTTGGAAAAGTCTAAATATGTTCTTTGGCTCATCATACATACCACTGTTAGCAGTAAATAATCTAAACATACCATTCGGATTCTTATTCCTTACATTAGATTGCACCACTATCTTTCTACTATAATTATTTGGGTCAACATTGGAAGGCACTGGTGAATTAAAAAACTCATTAAGCTTATTAAATGTTTCCTGTAAAGCTTCATAAGCCTCAGGGTCAGCATTTTTAGGCATCCTATAGCTATACTCAACAACTCTTTGTCTTGCGTTCATCTAATTACCCCCTTTACTCTATATGATTATTGTCTCCACTGGTATTTGTTACACTATTGTCTACACCCCTACCATTTGCCTGTGTTGTATTAGCAAAATAACTAAAGAACATATACATAGAAAATGTCCAACATATCATTAACACAACAATAATCACACCAAAGATTCTATCTTTAGCTCTTTCTCTTCTTAACTCAAGCATAGCTATACTTGGTTCTGGTTTTTCGGTAGTACTCATATCAATTATCCCCCTTCCCATTAGTAGGTAATGCTAATACGGAATCTCTTAAATGTTCAATAAGACCATTCTCAAGCCCTAACTCATCTATCATATCTTCATATTGTTGATAATCTGCCTCAAATAAGTCCTTATCTTCTATAGAAGCACTATTTTGGTCTATCAACAAAGCAGCTGTGTTCTTAAGCTCTCTTCTTAGTATTGAAACTGAAGCACTCATGACTAACATTGTCTGCCTATCATTCTTATTTAGTCTAGCTTCAACTTCCTTTTTGAACCCCTTGCTTCTTCCTACAAAATATGTTGCAACAGGTACAACTATAGATGTAAACACAAAAGGTAGTAACCATTGTAAATTATCTAATACATATCCCATATAACCACCACCTAATCTTCTACCCAGATTATACCACATAAAAAGAAAAAAGAAAAGACTTAATAGTCTTTCCATAGGATGTGCTTACTCAGCACCAGAGTAATAAGGAGTCTTTATATCCCTGGTATTTATTAATACCACTAGATAGATAATGAAAAGCAGAAACTTACCTACCTAATGCTACTAATAAATAGCAGCACTTACAATCGTGATAGAGTTATCACATTATCATTATATCACTCTATCTTCTCTTTGTCAATTTCCCACCATTAAATGTCTCTAACTCTTGGCATACTTGCATTGGATTCCCTTTATTATCCATATACACGTCAACCCACCATACACTTTTATCATTATTCATCCCTAAGCTTCTCTCATAAGGTGTTAAGTCTTGTAAGCAACTTGTTTGGAAACAATGTGTCTTACCTTGCTTCATATAAAATGCTTGGTGGATATGCCCTGTTTGTAATATATGTGGTAGCTCCTCACTTGGTATTGCATCTAAATATTTCTGTAAGCGATAGGATTTAGCATAAGATGAACCTTTTGCCCCGTGATACATGCGTACCCTAAGCTTACCTATCATTATGTCCTCACAGTCAGACCCTAAATAGTGCAAGTCCTCCCTATGTAAGCATATATCCTTTACAATGTCAGCCCCACATTGTTTAACCCACCATAAGTCATGCAACTTATCATACAATTTACCATTTTGTATGGTTAGACTATCTCTTCAACCACTTCGGTTGCCCTGCACTTGGAATGTCGTATCAATAGACATCCTACTTGCTTACACTCATCAGCATTAGTCGTTACACCTTCCTATCTCTAGGCTTGGCACGGTATTGGGCTATTCTTGGAGCCGTTCACCGTTAGCACCTTTCGGCACACCCTTGATAAAGGTTCACAGGGTTTATTATATCTACCTCTCAGTAGATAGGAAACCATTTTCTTTGAATATATTATATTTTCTTTCTAATTTAATTTCAGAGTTTAAATAAATTAAATCAACAAATTTTTGTATCTCTTTTTGATTACCTATATTATAGTTATATGCACCAGAACCTCTTTTATCGTGATACTTTGAATATGTTATTTTGTTTTCGTTAAACCAATATTCATATATCTTATCTAAACCATCTTTAGAATTAGCACAATAATAACATCTTAATCCTTTATTTTTCTTGCAAACACCACCATCACCATCAAAAGCACCTCTCATAAATTGATTTTGTTCTTGACTTGGTAATGCAATAAAATATTCAAATAATTTTGCTTTGTTATCTTTCAAGTATTCGCTATACATACTTGAATTACTTCTTCCTAACTCAACTTTATAAAATGTATGTACTTTATTATTTATTGTTCTAGTTCTACTTCTAACATTTGTATCATAATAATCGGCTACTGTTTCTATAATATCTGCATCCTTCATTTCTAAACAAACATTATATGTTGTCTTATTTTCACTCTTCCATTTATATTCTCGTAATGAACCGTCAGTTGCAAACAATCCCAAAAAGTAATTATTAATCATATTATCACCTCAATATAATTATATTACTTTTGTCGTGAATTGTCAAACAGTTCAGCTAATTTCCTGCTATTACATACGTAGGTATATCTGACTTAGGATATTTCTCTATAACATAGTCCCTTTGTCCTGTATATGAGCACTCCTTTAACTCGAATATTTGCTGTGGACGCCCTGATAGTCCTTCGCAGATGTCCCCAGAGTGAAGTACATAGTCCACTTTCCTATCCCCAGCTTTATCATATAAATAGTTTAATATATCCAAACGGTCATACTTACTAGCAAGGTGGGTATCTGATATAAGTAATAGCTTAACCTTATCAGCCATACTCGGTACTCTATATACCTCATTATCTTTTTGTAGCTTTACTCTTTCAATCTTGTCCCCTATTACCTCATACATATACCCTTTTTGCTTAAGCATCTCTATTAGTCCATATACCTCATACTCTTCTAGCTCTAAGTCTTTACATATAGCACTAATATACACCCTTTTCTTACTCCCTAAATACTCCTTTATCTTCCCTATCTTCTCTTCCATTTATACCCCTCCTTTTTATATAGTAACCGTATCTCTCATTACCATATAATAGCTCTAGGTCAGGATACCTCTTCCTCATCACCTCTGGTGTTAAGTCATCTTGCTTATGTATCTCATATATATTATCTTCCTCTATCCCTTGTGGATATAGGTATGGCACTGCTACTATTGTCTCCTCGCATCTAGGCAACGCATACGCAAGCACGGCTCTCGCCTCCTCAGTAGTTAAATGCTCTATTATGTCTCCAAATATTATGATGTCATAATATTTATACTTAAAGTCCTTTATGTCTTTATTATAAACATGTTTATATTTATCCCTCAGATTATAATTCTCTATATTTGGCTTGAATACCTCCACTGCCTCTATATTCTGGAAATGCTCGTGTAATAAATCATAGTATGTCCCACTCCCAGCCCCTACATCTAGTATACTTGCATCTCCTGGGAATTTGGATTCTAAAAAAAGCTTTATGTCATCCTTGTAGTCTCTATAAGATGTTGCCATCATATCACCTACTTCCTTTTTGGATTGTTCTACTAAGTTTATTATAGCATTTTTTAAAAATTTTGTATAGAGAGATTTTTGAAGGGGTTGCTAATATATACCGCAAGATAAAACACAATACAATAAATAATACCTTTAAAACCCCACCCCCATACTTTTACACAAACACAAGTTTGAATAACTCATTTTTTGATACTTCTGATAGTTTATTAATTCAAAGATACAAAAATTTGTACATTATCTTTATTATATGCAATTTATCTAATTTGTATCACAACACCATTTGTAGAAAAATTTTAATTTGTGTGCTAAGTGCGTTACTAATAGTCAACTATATTAAATATACATACTACACAATACTAGTATACATATAATATATATAAAACTTTCACGCATTAAATATAAAAATTTTTTCTGTAAAGGGGTTATGATACAAAAAACACATATTATACCTATATTTTTACATCTTTTATTTACTATGTTTATTATGTTTATTTTATAATTTTTATAAAAAAAGTAAAAAAAGTTTAATTTATGTGTTGATTTTACTTTCTAATAGTGGTATATTGGAGATACTGAAAGAGCAAAAAAGCAGATTTTTAGTTAGATAGGAAGTGAAAAAATGATTTTATACTTACAATTTAACTATAATAGTAATATGGTAAGCCTAGCAGAAAAGAACGAACACAAAAGTGAAGATGCACCATTTGACTATTATACATTAGAAGATTTACCAAAAGACATGACCATTTATGAGTTAAATAAATATGTTATGGAAAAATATAATTGCAAAAAATTAATAATTCAACTTTAATTGTCAAAACCTTGTGAGTGGTATAGGTTAAACTCTCAAAAATAATTTT